>Ga0180009_10000038_pt1 | contig 234353 bp, 180 predicted proteins | sample OS_PC_MetaG_FD_123537 | JGI IMG/M metagenome (GOLD analysis project Ga0180009, IMG submission 123537) | Groundwater microbial communities from the Aspo Hard Rock Laboratory (HRL) deep subsurface site, Sweden - OS_PC_MetaG | ecosystem: Environmental > Aquatic > Deep subsurface > Groundwater...
ATCGAGCCCCTCCGTTTTAACCCAACAAAACTCAAACGCAGCATTACCCATTATTAATAACAGATGAATCAAACAATGAATTATTAACCCAAAAACTGTAAACAAATTTCAGGACGAGTCATACGGTGAAATAGTTTTCATTGTTTCAATTTGGGTTAATCAGGCTTAAACATAGATTTTGTAAACAGCTAAAATCAAGGATCACTTGCATTTTCTAAAAAAAGATTAACAATGCCATATCGGGCAGTCCTCTCCCAGGGGATCAGGGGGGTGCGCGGGAAAACGACTGTTGTTGTCATAGCGTTTATCTGGAAACAATCCTTAATCATTAATTTAAGGTAAAACGAACCAAAGCCAAAGCCAACGCCAAAAGCTAGCAATACCAATGCAGGCTGACCCCTCCCAGGGGATTAGGGGTGTGCGTAGGGGAGAAGGTTATCGAAGTTGTTATTGTTCTCATTCTTTTCGTCGTTACGTTTAAGGAAAAACTAACGAAAACATTGATTTATAAGTTAAAACAAGCCAACGCTAACGCCAACAGCCAATGCCAAATATTAAAAACTTCACTTTAATGCTCTTTCCATTAAACAGCCCAAAAATGGCACTAAATAGTGTGTTTGCCTGAGTAATATACGATGATTACCTTAGCTCGTTTTTTTTTGGCCGATCTAACTTTGTGCTAAACTTTAAACCTCAAAGCTATGAAGAAAATTTTTACTTTTATTATTGTCATCCTTTTGGCTATCAATAGCAAAGCGCAGGATATTGAATCTGGTCTTGTTTTACGACTTTCTTTCTGTGGTAATACCAACGACCTGAGTTTCTTTGAAAATAATGGTGAATATATGGGGAACAATGTTGTTTATACAACAGACCATTTAGGCAACGAAAACAGTGCGATGTATTTCAATGGATTTTCTGATTGGGTGCGTGTTCCAGCCAGCGCTACCATCAACGAACCAGTGGATGCTATTACTATTTCCTGTTGGGCTAAATATGAATCTCTGGCTTTTGGACAATGGGCACCCATCATGGCAAAAACCAATACTAACGAGGTGCTCGATAGGCAATATTCACTTGGATTGAATGGTCTGGAAGGAAAGATCTATATGATGGATACCTATGTAGGTGAGGCCGAACTGCTTGCCGACACCTGGTATCATTATGCCATAACTTACACGCCTGAATTGTATCAATGCTATTTAAACGGAGAATTGATAGGCGAAGTTGTTCCAAACAGCCCTGTTACAGGCAACGATAAAGACCTTGAAATTGGGCGCGATACACCACAATCCACTGATTACTTTCATGGTTCACTCGATGAAATTAATGTTTACAATCGTGTGTTGTCGGCTGCCGATATCATGGCGCTTAAAAACTACGATGGCTGCAATTTTTCCAGTATTAACGAGCAGAAACTTCAGGAGAGTTTTCAAATTGCACCTAATCCTGCTAGCGGGCAAATTACCCTCCAGCTTCCTGATGATGCTATATATCAGGTGAGTATTATGGACATCCAAGGCCGAATGATTCATCAAATTCACAATCAGCAGCATCAGGTTAAAGCAGATCTTAGTGGTTTCCAAAGTGGCATGTATTTAATTAAGATTGTCGGTGATAAGGGCTATGCAGTGGAAAAGTTGCTGGTAGAATAGTCTTTGTTAAATGTTTCGATTGTAGTATAATTTTTGTCTGCAGTATAAAAATTTCAACCAAATGCTTTAATTTTGGGTTGCAAATCAAAACCTCCATTTCATGAAAGCAAATCTGCAACAAATCAACGCCTTTTTGAAGCACCATCAGCTGGCGCTCATTGGCGTTTCGCGTGATCCCAAGAAATTCGGCTCACAAATGATGAAACACCTGCTGGAACGCGATTTTGATGTAATTCCCCTGCATCCGGAAGTTACTGAATTGCAGGGCAAAGCTTGCGTGGCAAATATTGCTGACCTGCCCGATACCGTGAAGGCCTTATGCCTGGCCCTGCCCAAAGACAAAACCGATGCCGCATTGAAACAGGCCCTCGACAAAGGCATCGAACAGATCTGGATCCAGCAGTTCTCCGATGGACCGGAAACCCCGAACCTGATCAAGGCCTCAAAGGCCAATGTGGTAACCGGCCGCTGCATCTTTATGTACACCGATCCGGAGGGCTTCCACAAGTTCCACGAAAGACTGAATAAAATGTTCGGGGGGTATGCTTCGTAAGGGCATAAACAGCGCTGATAAGTATGAGGGTTTGTGGCTTAACTTGTAATTCTTAAGACATATTCATCACTAAATTCTCGAATTGAACACAGTATAGTATTAAGTGGGGCTTGCTGAAAAACTCAAAATTGACAATTCCGGTCAATATTACCGGTGCGCTGCACCTACGGAATATTGATACATTCTTTTTTATAAAGATTATCGCCATGCTGTGGCTCATATCAAGGTGCGTAGCACCGATAATATTTATTAGAAATCTATTACATCTAGGTGTTTAGGTGCAGCGCACCGGTAATATCTGGTGCAAGGATTTTTATTGCAAACTTGCAAATACCTTGCAGAAACCTGCGATAAGAATTCTATTAATCGTTTTAAATCCAACTAGTTATAAGTTTTTCAGCAGACCCTAAGTATTAGTGGGTAGTCACAATTTAACAAAAAATTAAAACCTGATGCCAATGGCAAAATCCAGGAAAGACTTTTGGTTATTGATCATTGTATTTGTCCATACATTATATTTGCTCTTTTTCTTGACAGCATAATACCTGAAATCGGTATGGTTCCAGGAATAGGCATAAGAGAAGGAAAAAGCCAGACTAAGTCGTTTGCTGAGGGGTTGGAGGTACTCGACGCCTGCACTAGCACCAAAGCCAAAGGGTTTGTCCGGAATCTCAATCAGTTTTTCATCGGTAAGTATCAGCTCCTGTATGGGGTTCGAAAGATAGGCTCCGCTTTGTTTGACTGACAGCACATTTTCCATATAGGGCCCAATTATTAGTCCGAGATTTCTGAGCGTTGGCAGGGGTTTGAAAATTAGTAGAAAAGGGATGCGTAAGGTGTTCATCCCAATTTGTACATCCTCATTTTGGTATTCGTGCGTCTGGTAATTGATTTCTAATCGCAGGGCGAACTTTTCTGCCGGACTATGAAATGCCACCTCTAGATATGGAGCAATAAATGGAGTAGTGGAGATTTCATATTTAACTCCCAAATTGTGACTATTTGATGCAACGTAGGACAATGTAGAAAGTCCATAACCTGCCTTAAGGCCAAAATGATATGTCGTTTGTTTCTTGGTGCTGCTCAGTCGAACACCCTTGTCATCTTGCATAGATGTATTGAAATACTCAATATGTCCAATGAGGTTTTCTTCGATAAATGGCTGGTTGTAAATTTGTTTTCTTAAAAGCTCATCATCTCCTAACAAGTAGATCAACCGACCTTTAGCTTTGGATTCATCTCCGGGAGCTTTGGGATCAGTAATTTCATGACAAGCTTCACCCGGTAAACAGAGCAAATAACGATAGAATCCCCGCTGGTCGGTGTAGCGCAATAAATCGCTGTAACCTGCCAGGATGACTTGTGCAAATTGCAGGTCAGCTGTTCCTTCCTGTGAGGTGTTGACCGAGCGGAAATGCATCAATTGATCTATCCCCCATCCTGAAATCTGATCGGGAGTATATGCTTTTTCAATTCCTGAATCCGTGATAAAAATACATTTGTGGTGACTTTGTTGGTCACTTGTCTGAACGATTTTACCATTTATGGTATCGTGTTGCAGCAAGATGTAACCGGCAGCTTGGTATTGTTGCGCCTGAAGCAGATTTATTCCTGTGAAAATCATTAGGGTAAAGAAGAGAATGAGGCCTTGGTTTGGTTTCATTTCAAAAAAAATTGGACGGATAAACCCGATTATAATGGATATACATGTTTCCCGGCAAAAATACTTATTCGGGTTGATTTATCACAAGATTTCTTTTTTATAAGAGGTGTTTGGTGGATTACTATATAAAAATCTTCAGATTACTAAAGCAGTACTGGAGCAGCTTCGGGCAGCATCCACTGTCAAACAACTGTTGTTCTGTCTTGATTTGTAATCAGTTGAATGGTACTGCAGCGACATTATAAATAATTTTAACCGGACAGGCTGTAACTTTTTTTCTGGCTTGCCGTCTAATGGGCGTGTGCTTTAAATTTGTATAACAGCAGCGCATCTCATTTGCAGGCAATGCAAATCGCAGTTGAATGGTTTTATTCAATCGCATGCTGTGAAGTCCTGCAAGCATTTATTGAGAAATAGTAATAGTGTAATTTTATTTTATTCATTAAATTTTATCATCATGAAGATCAAATCTTTCACTCAATGCTTTGGAATCAGCCTGATGCTGTTGTTCCTGAGTTTAGTTTCGTCACAGCTTTTTGCAGCAACGCCTGCATCCGCAGTTGAAAAAGAAACCAGAGAGGTGTCAGGATTTAACGAACTCGAAGTCAGTGGAGGCTTTGAAGTGATTCTTACACAAGGTAGCAGCGAATCGCTCACCCTGGAAGCGGATGAGGATATACTTGGCAATATCAAGACGAAAGTTGTTGGAAAAACCCTCGAAATTTATGTGCAGGGCCGAATCCGGAATTACAAGACGATGCGTATTTACCTCACTTTTGTTGAGCTCAATTCGATCGACTTAAGTGGAGCGGTAAGTGTTACTGCCGACAATAATTTGCAGTTCGATGAGCTCGATCTGGATATTTCCGGAGCCTGCGATCTTGAATTTAATATGGAAGCCAACAGGCTGATTCTCGACCTCAGCGGAGCCAGCAAGATGAACCTGAGCGGCATTGCTGATCAGCTTCTTGCAGATTGTTCCGGTTCATCAAAGCTGCTGTTGGCCAACTTGAAAGCCAAAACTGTTTCCTTTGAGAGCAGCGGTGCATCAACGGCAGAGTTTTGGGTAACCGAATCGCTGGATGTAGAAAGCAGCGGCGCATCAAAAGTGCGGTACAAAGGCGATCCGAAACAAGTGAATGTCGAAAATTCGGGAGCTTCTTCGGTGAGGAAATTATAGTCGGGTCAGGTCTTTTTCTTTTGAGCTGATAAATAAATCCTTTACTTAGGGTCTGCTGAAAAACTCAAAATAGACAATCACGGTCAATATTATCCCCGCACTATGCGGGGGTAATATCTGGTGCAAGGAATTTTATTGCAGACTTACAAATACCTTGCAGAAACCTGCGTTGATAATTCTATTAATTGTTTTAAATCCAACTAGTTATAAGTTTTTCAGCAGACCCTTCTTAGCTTAGTTTATAGGTAGTATTTCAGTTTTGGTTTAAGAAAAATATGCTGTGACTAAGCCGAAACAAGAACATTGAATCTACAGTTGTTGATTGAATAGTATATTTAAGCGCCTGATCAGTAGTTGAGTAGCTGATCAGGCGCTTTTTGTTTCAACATTAACCTCGGACTTTAGGCCGTGGTTATAGCACCCACTACGGCCTTGGGCTTTAGCCCTGCCTTTTGGCTGCCTGAAGCAAGTTCAATCACTTTATTATTTTCCGGAAGTCACAGCAGATTTGAGGTAGATTTTAATACTCCCAACAGCGATCTTAGCTTCCATCATAACGGGGATTTTCTGTTCATCGTCGCTCACCCACACCAGCAGTTCTTCGCCGGCCCTAAACATGGTTCCCCGGTCGAGCACTGCCGAAAAAAGGATACAATCCCACCACTTACCGTCCCTGTTTTTAATTTTTTCATAGCCTCGGAGCACTACCGGGAGTTCAAACGTTTTACCATCCAATAGAATTTGCAGGCCGATGGTGTCGCCGGACTGATGCTTGTCAAAATTTATTGACCTGGCCACATAGGTGGCGGTGAGCACATCGAAAGTGCAATCCGAAACCTGGATCGTATCCCTGTGAAAGGCTGTTCTTGATTCTTCCATTGCTGCATAGGCAAGCTTTTTTGCAGGATCGAACCGGTATTGGTTTTGGATGCGGAAGCCCCCTTCAAGGGTATGCCGGCGATAAAACAGCGGATGAAGATCAGCGGCTCTGCTATATACCTCAAAAGTGTCTCTTACCTTAAAAAGCCAGTCGAGCTTTGGGTAGGAGCGGCCTGTGCTGAAAAAATGAAACGCCTGAACACCTTCGATCGAATGCGCACGCACCTGAAAGTGAACCTCTCCGGCATTGACCCAGATAAATCCCCAGTTGTATGAAATCTCATAACGCAGCTGCTCCCCCACGCTAAAACTATAGGGTGTGTTGACACATGCTGTTTGACTTTTGAGCTGAAATGTAAAAGCAAGCAGAGCTAATAGTAGGTAAACCAGCTTCATTATCGGGTTTTAATTTGGCTCAAAACTAACTCATTTTTCACTTACAGATGGTTTCTTTATTCTTAATTATAGTTGAAATGACAGCTGCCTGATTTTCAATTTAACATTTATTTAGAATGAATATAAATAGAATTTTTTATGTTTGCCGCTCAATTACACAAAAAATAACCCAGGATGCCGGCAGCCCAGCAGAGACCAAAAGGATTTGTAGATAAGTTTTTATATTATGTTGAGAAGGTAGGAAATGCGTTGCCCCATCCGGCAACGCTTTTTGCCATATTTGCCGCACTGGCTTTGGTGTTGTCCTGGGTGGCATCCCAATTTGATTTGGAGGTAATACATCCCGGAACCGGTGAATTGATACAGCCCGTGAACCTGCTTTCCGTTCATGGCTTGCATATGATTCTGACCAATATGGTTACAAACTTCACCGGATTTGCGCCGCTTGGTGTTGTTTTGGTGGCCATGCTTGGAATTGGCATTGCTGAAGGATCAGGGCTTATTGGTACCGCTTTGAGGCTGATGGTCTTGTCGTCGCCCAGGCGAATCCTTACCTTTGTTGTTGTGTTTGCAGGCATCTTATCCAATACGGCCAGTGAGGTGGGTTATGTGTTGCTGATTCCATTGAGCGCCATCATTTTTCTGGCCGTCGGGCGCCATCCCATTGCGGGTATGGCAGCAGCTTTTGCCGGTGTTTCGGGTGGATACAGCGCGAATTTGTTGCTGGGAACCATCGACCCGCTTTTGGCGGGATTGTCGCAGGAGGCAGCGCAAATCATCGATCCCGGGTATGTGGTAAATCCGGCTGCCAACTACTATTTTATGTTTGTCTCAACCTTTTTTATTGCCGCAGCAGGCACCTGGGTCACTGATAAAATTGTGGAGCCAAGGCTCGGAAAATATGAGGGCACCGAAGAGGCGGAGGAGATAAAACGGCTGAATGCCGCTGAAAAAAAAGGATTGCGATATGCTGTCGTGGCGGCCTTCTTTTTAATTGCCCTTATGCTTTGGGGCACACTTCCGGCATCGGGTTTTCTGCGTGATGCCGAAACGGGAAGCTTGCTGCACTCCCCATTTATGGAGGGTATCGTGGCCATTATTTTTATTACGGCAGCAATCATGGGTATTGCCTATGGTGTTGGCGCCGGTACTTTCAAAAATGATTCTGACGTCATGAAGGGTATGGGAAAGTCAATGGAAACCCTTGGTGTTTATATCGTTTTGGTATTTTTTGCAGCACAGTTCGTGGCCTATTTCAAATGGACAAACCTCGGCTTAATCTTTGCGATAGAAGGTGCCGGTATTCTGCAATCTTCAGGGCTTGGGAGCATTCCGCTTATGATAGGTTTTATCATTATCACCGCCATAATCAATATGGTAATGGGGAGCGCTTCAGCGAAATGGACCATTATGGCGCCGGTTTTTATTCCTATGTTTATGTTGATCGGATACAGTCCCGAACTCACGCAGGTGGTTTATCGTATTGGTGATTCGGTTACAAATATTATTTCACCCATGATGTCGTATTTTGCACTGATTGTTGCTTTTATGCAGAAATATGACAAAAACGCGGGTATCGGCACGATCATCTCAACCATGCTGCCCTACACCTTTGTGTTTTCAATTATTTGGATAATCCTCTTGGTGATTTGGATGATTTTTGGATTACCGATTGGCCCTGATGCGCCATTGACCTATCAGATGAATTAGTGTCAAAGCATCGGGTGGCTTTTTTGCAGCCCTGAAAACTCTTGGAAGGGAAGTGGTATTAAAGGCTACTGCTTGATCTGGTTTTCAAAAATCCAGCTAGCATCCCGGCGGATCATTTCGTTGAGGGGAACGTTTTGGCTAATGGCTTTTTCCTTAACACGCGCCAGCCATTCAGGTGTTTGCCTGATACTCATCATCAGTATGGGAATCATGGCAGAGGCATTTTGCCGATATTTTTCAGGATTTTTTTGGTAATCTTCATACAACAAAAACTCTGCTTCTTTTTCTATACGTTCTGGCAGTGGCATTTTTATTGCTTCGGCATCTTTGGCGATGCGCATAAAATGCGTGTTGTTGATCCTAACCTGATTCGCGAAATACGCAATGGGATTTTGCGGTTGATCAAAAAAATGGGCATAAAGCTGCTCATCGAAGTTCCAGGCAAAATTCTGGTGAAAACGTTCTGTAATCATGATGGCAATCACATCCGCTTCGGCTATCTCCTGACTGAAATTTCTGTCATCCACCTCGCCAGCTTCTACTCCCAGCCGGTTCCACACCTTTTTGTTGTAATACCAGAAATTGCAGTCGGCGAAGGCGTCGTGCATGATGCCTTCGCTTTGCCAGTTGAAATAGAAGCTGTCGCCAACAAATAAGGCTTTCAGTTTGGGTTTTTGACCTTCTTGAAAGTGAATTTGAGGATAGGCCAGATTTTTCATTGGTGCGGATGTCAACACATTCATCGCCAGCCAGATGTCATCATCCGGATGACGGATGGCAGCCTTTTTTTCGACCTTGGTAATTTGCATTTCGGGGAGGCCCGATCCATGTAATTCGCGCAGATAGCTGATCATGGTATCTGCTGCAAGCGCTGCCCCATAGTAGGACCAATGTGTTCCGGCACGCGGAAACAGCCGATAAGAGCTGGTGTCGCGCCAGTTGATAAAACAGGCATTCAGGTCTAAAGTGTTTACCTGATAATAGGTCAGGGATTTGCTTAGGACATCATAATTGGATACTTTTTTGTTTTTGGGATTGTATTTTCCCGGAAATCTATCAGGGTAAAGACTGCCTTTGCCGGGTTCAAGAATGATAAAAAAGCTTTTGCCCAGCTTGCTCAGGGTGTCCTGTATCGCGCTAAGTTTTTGTGCTTTGTTGCGCCAAACGCTATCACCGATATAATAATTTCCCATATAGGCCTTGATATAGTCCTCTTCGAACAGCTCGCCCTGCTTGCCGGCAACAACACCTTCGGCATGGGCTTCGCGGAACAGGCTGTATTCGAGCTGATGATACAAGCGCAGCAAACTTTTGTGAAAACCGATATGGGCTTCCAGCTTATCCGAGAAATCCTGCTGAAAAGTGCCGCTTTTCCAGCTTTCCCAGCTTAGGCTGTCGCAGGATGGTTCGGCCGTTTCATTGTAGGCACCTTGCAAGGGCTTTTCGTGCACAAGCTGTATTTCGCGCTGAACAGCAGGCAATACCATCATCAAAATCAGGAGAACAAAAAGTAGCTTTTTAACCGTTTTCATAAAGCTGACAGCCGGATATTATAGTTTTATCAACTGTTTGACAATGGATTGATTTTTACTGGTAAGGCGCACCGTATAAATTCCTGCCGCAGCAATTTCATCAGTTATCACTATCCTTTTGGAACCGCTGAAAACATTGAAGCTTTGCTGATACACCTGATGCCCGTGCTGGTTAAAGATGATCAGCTGCAAGGGCTCGCTCAATGGAGATTCAATTTGGATACTCAGCTTGCCTGCAACAGGGTTTGGATTGATATTCATCACAATCGACTTTTCGGTCGAAGTGGGCGTGCCGGTAACAACAGTTCTGGCGGGGAAAATTATATAATCCAGCCAGGCACAGTCGGAGCCGTTCGAGATGCTATAATCCTTTTCATAGCTCCAGCTAAACACTTTATCGCCCTGTGAAACAGGGAAACTTGCCTTTGTCCAGTCCTGCTCGCCCGATATATTCAGCAGGGTTTGACCATTGATATTAAATTTGAGAAAATCATAACTTGCCTCCGACGAAACCTTATAATAAAAGCTGATGCTGTCGTCGTAAGCCACAGCATAATCAAGGGTTAATGCAGAGAAAAAATCATCACCAATCACACCCGAACGGGCCGCATAATTGCCTTCAAAAACTACTTCGTCAGTAATAAACCAATCTTCCTGTCCTTCCATTTCCCAGTTGAACAACATGAAATTTGCTGTTTCGAAATTTTCAGCAAGAAGCGAAGTCATCAGCGGCAAACTAATCTCAAACACAAAGTCCCGATCCGCACTAAGGTAAAGCTCCAGCTCAAGAATTTCCATAGGGGAGGCGTCTTCATCCAGTTCAACCACGAAAAGGGCTTCCCAGTCTCCATTTCCAGGCAGTATTTCTGTATTACTTACAGCTTCGGTTATCGTAAGATCCGGATGGCTGCAGCTCAGCACGGCTTCCGGATTATAAAGGCTTGAACCGCCATTATTGTGTATATTGACAGCGAGTTGCGCTGTTTCTCCCGGATCGAGAATTCCATTATCCTCATCGTCCACCAACAACGAAACCACTTGCAATTCTGCCTGATAGGCCCGCAGCTTTAATGGACGTGTCCACTGTCCTTCCGCTGTGGAAAGTTCGAGCGAGAACTCAGCCTCATAATTATTGGGGACATCATGACTTACAACAACCTCGAAAAGCTGTGATAGCTCTGATATTTCGTTGATATTGAGGGCAGGACTTGGGGCGTCGGCTACTTCAACAGTAAAGTGGGGGTCGGAGGTTTGCAACAATAAACTGCCTTCAGAAAGCTGGAAGTCATTGAGGTTTTCGAGCATGATATCCAGCGCAAAAGTTTCTCCGAAGTCAATCTGCTGATCGAGCCCTGACTGGGGTGTAAACTCCATGCGAACGCCTTCAACAGGGCTGCTGATCATCAGCTGTGAACGGATATTATTCTGATCGCGGGCCTGCACCATGAATGCTAATTCCTCAACATAATCTTCAATAACTGCAGTAAGCAGGCCATCCTCTGTGATTTTGATGCCTTCTTGTGCATGCGTCAATTGAAAAGTGGTCTTTTGGCCGGCAACAGGTTTGTAAGTTCCCACAGGATTCAAATCTGTAAAGTTTTCGCCATCTCCAGCAGAAATACCTCCATAGCGCTGTATATAACTGGCTGCATTGTGTTCGCCATAGTAAAACTCAATCTCGCCCCCGGCATATAGTCTCACGATCATATTTACATCGCTATTTCCCGATTGACCGCTTACGGAAAGTTTCCAGCGAAAACTTACATAGTCTTCATTTTCAGCATACCACAGTCCGTGTTCATCAGAATTGACGACATAAAACGGCTTGGAGAAACAAGCAGCAATGAGCTTATTTTGTTTGAGATAGCTTCGGCCATCGATATAATAGGGCCAGGGAGAAAGCCCGGCTTCAAAACGCAGGAAGCCATCCACGCTCATAAATACTTCTTCGTAGGTTTCTCCATAAAATGTAAACGGAAAGGGTAGCGAAACAGCTACAGTTCCATCATTATTATTGGAAGGCGTGAGCCGTTGCTCGTTTTCCTCCGGGAAGTCGGCAGAACTCGTTTCGTTGGCATAGTTATACACCATCGACCAGAAGTAAGGAGGTGTCCCGCCGCTGGCATTCAGCTGTGCTTCATAGGGCTGATAGAGTTGCAGTGCAGGTATGTTTTCTTCTTCAATAACCACCTCATCGAAAGTGATGGGCGCATCAACCGTAAGTGTTGTGGTGCTATTATTTTCGATTGGGACTTCTGTTTGGGTGCTGCTAATTTCCGCCGGGATTCCATTGTAATCCATTAATGAAAAGGAATGCACGGTTCCGCTGCTTTGACTCATCGGGTCGTCCTCATGCACAATCAGGAAAAAACGGGCCTCTTGTCCCGACTCCAGATGCATGAGCAATAAGTTGAGATCAAGTCCAAATTCAATCTCTTCAATGCCCGAGTTGCCCTGCATGGCTTTGCAACCGCCCTGAAAATCGAAAACAGGATAGTCGAGTATAAATTCTGCCTCATCAGCCTGCATATCAGTTGACATGCCTACGCTAACTTTTAGCTTGTTGCGGCAATTATGGCTTAAATGAACTTTTGCGGTGAGCTTCGGTTCGTGGTTTTCTTTGGCATCCACAATTACTACACGGTTGTCCCAGATGCCGCCTTGCTGAAAGCGGTCAGCAACGGTTTTATACATCATATAGGCAAATCCATCGTCGCCCCAGCCACTGATAGATCCGTAGGTGTTAGCCATTTTAAAACCGCCAATTTCCCAGTCGCTGATATCAACAACACCATCGGCATTAATGTCGATATCATTGGTGTACTGCCCGTCGTTGTTATAATCATAACGGATGGAATCGTTATATCCCACGATAGTCATGGCGTGGTTTGCCGAATTGCCCCATTGTATAATCACATGTTTTCCGGCTTCCGGGGTGCCTTCATCCAAAGTAGTTGGCGGATAGTTGAATTCAGCGTAAAAGCTTGCCAAACCACCTGCATTGCTGCCATCAGCATGGTCATAGATCCAGTTTTTTAGGGTATTCAGCCCCTCAACAGTATTTGTTTTGATAGAATAAACCTGATGGATGCGGTTGTGCATCCCGCTGAGATAATTGTCGTAGCCGCTGATCCAGCGCGAAGGACCGCCTTGCGACATGCCGCCGTAGTCGGCAACAGTTGGCGAACCGGCATGCCTGATGATTTCGAAAGTCTCGTAATAGTTTACCCCGGCATCGCTGCCGTTGTTAAGGAAATTATAGGCAAAATGCGTTGGAATCTGATTTTCGGGTAAGCTGCCGTTTGCATTGCGTAAGCAGTTGAGTTCGTAGGTGAACATGATTCCGATACTGGAAGCTTGTCCGCATTCCAGGCCCACCTGGGCTATCAGTGGGCGAAAATAATTCAGGCTCGAATTATCGATCATATAGGGTAGGGTGCGGTTTCGGTTTGCTTCAGGCATCGAAAACTCGGGAAGCTTTGAAAGCTTTTGCTGGTCAGCTTTCGACAGGGGAGGCAGCTCGTTCAACTGGCTCTGGCTCAATAAGCTAAAGCTTGAAAGCAAGCTTAAAATCAGGATTGCAGGTGTGAATATTTTTCTCATCATGTAGGCTTTACGGTTGAAAACAGTTTCCGAAAGTACAACGTATTAAGGATTTGACAAAGCATAGACGTAAAAAAAACTTTTAAATCACTGTCGCACAACTGCCTGTAAAAATTTTTATCGGCTTAGATTTCCGGGTCGGTTGGTGCAAAAATATACTGTAAAATATTGGCGCCCATGCGCAATGCTTTCAAACGGGTGGCTTCTGAGTCGTTATGCACCCGCTGATCTTCCCAGCCATCGCCTAAATCTGATTCGTAGGTGTAAAGACAAACAAGCCGTCCTTCGTAAAACAAGCCAAAGGCCTGAGCGGCCTGCTTATCATGCTCATGAATTTTTGGAAGTCCTCCCGGGAAATCAAAGGCCTGATGAAAGATGGGGTGGCTGGCCGGTAAAGCAATAAATTCGAGCTCAGGGAAAACTTTTTTCATTTGCGGGCGCACATAGGGATCAAGGCCATAGTTATCGTCGATATGAAGAAAGCCTCCAGATATCAGGTAGTTGCGTATGTTTGCGGCTTCTTCGTTGTCAAAAATTACATTTCCATGGCCAGTCATGTGGACAAAAGGATAATTAAAAATGCCGGTATCGTCTGGCTCTATCGTGGCAATCTCGGTCGAAAGGTTGGTGTTGAGTTGTTCATTGCTAAATTTTACAAGATTTGGCAGGGAGGTGGGATTGGCATACCAGTCGCCACCGCCACGGTATTTCAACAAGGCAATCTGTATGTCTTGTCCGGTCAGCAAAAAGGGCTGCCATAAAAATAGTAAGAAGAGAAAAATACTGGTTTTCATTGGATTAGATTTAGCAGTTGAATACTATGGCAGGCGACCAAAGCAGCAGTTTCTGTGCGTAGGCGTGCTTGGCCCAGACTCACAGCCTCAAAGCCATTTGATTGCGCAAGTTTTACTTCTTCGGCGCTGAAATCGCCTTCGGGGCCGATTAGAATCAGGCAGTTTTGTGCGGGCTGGTACGATTTTACAAGCAGCGTATTTGCGGAGGGATCAATCCAGGCGATATATTTTCTACCGCTGTAGGTTTGGGTCACCAATTTGCTGAAAGGCTGCAACTCATGAAGCAAGGGCAGACGCGATTTCATTGATTGTTTCATGGCTGCCACCAGCACTTTTTGCAGGCGCTCAGTTTTCACCTGCCGGCGCTCGGAATGAAAGGAATGAAAAAGAAAAATCTCATCAATACCAATTTCTGTGGCTTTTTCTAAAAACCATTCCAGCCTGTCGTTGTTTTTTGTGGGTGCAATGGCGATACTGAGTCTGAAAGGCCAGTGATCATAGCCTTTCTGGGGCTCGGCCAGGGCAATGACCGCTTTTTTAGGGTGCGGATCCAAAATTTCGCCTTCAAACAAATCGCCCAAGCCATTTGTCACCCTCAACTGATCTCCGGCTGCCATGCGCAGCACCCGCACACAATGCTTGGATTCCTCTTCCGGAAGTGTTATCGTTCCCGCTTTTGCATCGGGCAGATAGGCTATGTGCATAATCTGATTATTTTGTACAAAGTAAACGAAAAAACATCAACCAGCTGCACCAATAGCAAGTGTTCAACGGCTCAAAGTCGCCAACAGCCATCAGTACCCCAAAAACTCCTCAAACCATACCTGTAGATACGCTTTGCCTTGCTTGATGATTTGTTCTTCTTTTTCGGGAGGCAGGTTTTTTTGATAAAAGACATCCAGTTTTTTATTCCACACAAAATGGCCTTCAGGAGTTTTAAAGCCAAGCCCTTCGTTGGTTTCAAAGTAGGCGAAGGGTTGGTAACAGCTGTTGAAAACATTCTTGCTCCAGAAAAATGCTTCACGGGGCAGGCTAAGCTGAGCCAGTATTGTTGCCGGAATATCCGTGTTTCCGCAAATGAGGTCGAACTGTTTTCCGCGCAATGAGTCTTTCAGAGCCGGCCCGCTAATCAAAAGCGGGATTTTTCGGTAGTCGAAAGTCTCTATCGGATGATTGCGGTAGGTATTGTGGCTGTGATCTGCCATGATCAAAAAGAGGGTATTCTCGTACCAGCTCTGCTTGCGGGCAGTCTCAAAAAACAAAGCCAAAGCTTTATCGGTATAATGCGCGGAGTTGATGAAATCTTTTTCCAGCTTAGGCCACTGAATGGGGTGATCCATCGGGAAATCGTAAGGTGAATGTGAGCTTAACGTAAAGACAGTACTAAAAAATGGTTGCGGCAAATTGCTGAGTTCATGGGCAAACCAGGGCAGCATAAACGAGTCGTGCACTCCCAGCTTTCCCCGGGGGAAGTCTTCCTGTATATCGTCGCCTTCAACAATTTTATCAAACTCATTATAAATGAGATAGGAGAGTATATTACCATAAATCAGCTGGCCGCCAAAATAAAAGCTGCTATGGTAGTTTTCCTTGTTTAGCAGTTTGATCAGGCTGGGGAGTGCATTGTATTTTTCGGGATGGTTGGTAATCGTGGTGAGCGGAAGTCCGGGCATGCCGGCAAATAATGAGCCGATGGCCTGCTGCGATCGGTTGGCGCTGGCGTAGAAATTGGTAAATAATAGCCCTTCCTTTTCCAGTTCGGCAAAATGTGGCGTAATACCTTCCTCTCCTCCCAATGACGCAATCAAATCTGCTGACCAGCTTTCGAGCAGCACAACGACAATATTAGGCTGTTTCGTTTTGAGGATGGAAACCGTGCTGTCGCATTTTGTTTGATGCAGCTCATCGACCAACAGGCGTGCTTCGTCATCCGGCATGCTTTTAAACAGGTTTTCCTTGTTGAAACGCCTGGAATCCATCGCGCTGACTAAGAGGTTATAGGCTGGGTTAACGGCAGTGATATTGAGTATATTATAGGAGCTGAAATAGGCTGCACTTGTTGTGATCGGGATTTCTTTGAGCCCGCCACGAATGCCCAGAAAAAGCAGAATCAGCCAGACCGGAAAAAACAAAAATGTTTGTTTACGGGAAGGGAGCGCGCTGCTTCTTTTGAAATTAAACCATTTGAAATACAAAAGGATAGCTGCAAACGAAACAAAGCACCAGATCACGATCAATACAAAAAATTTCGATGTTTCTACAGAGTTGAAAACTTCTGAAGGCTGTTTTAAATAACTGAGGGCTTTATAGGAAAGTTTTGTTTTCCATTCGGCATACAGGCCTGTTTCTCCCAGTGCCATAAGCACATAGAGCGCTGTCATTAGCAGTATATAAAAGGTGATAAGATGCAAAGGAAATCGCTTTTGCAGCGTGCCGGCAATAGAGAAAAGCAAAAACGGCAGCGCCAGCAGGTAGCCAATTGTGGAAATATCCAGCCAAAAAGCAGCTGAAAAAGTCATAAGGATAGCCTCAGCCGGGATGTTTTCAGCTTGCAGCAGCTGGTTGTAATACAGCAAGAACAGCACCCTGAGGGCTGTGAACAGCAATAGCCAGAACAAGGCCAGTTTGGGCAAAAACAGCTGTGCGTGTAATTTTTTCATCAGGGGAGCAAAAGTACGATTATTGTACAATAGAATGAAAAGTGCCGGTTTGTTAAAGCACGAAAACCCTTAGGATTTGGCCAATGCAATATTCGCTGCCTCACCTTTAGCAATCACATGCGAAATGGTTATCTTTGCAAGCTTTAAAAGCACCAAACAAACGCGTGATGACAAAAACAGTTACAGAACGTCTAAAATCCGTTAAAGAGACTATACCTGAGGGAGTTAAGCTGATTGCCGTTTCAAAGACCAAGCCAAATTCCGATATTTTGGAGGCCTATCAGGAAGGGCAGATATACTTTGGCGAGAACAAAGCGCAGGAGCTTGAACGAAAAGCGGGGGAGCTACCCGGCGACATCCACTGGCATTTTATTGGTCATCTGCAAACGAATAAAGTAAAATACATCGCTCCTTTTGTGTCTATGATAGAAGCTGTTGACAGTCTGAAACTGCTCAAAGAGATCAACAAGCAGGCAGCTAAATCAGAACGGGTGATTCCTTGTCTGTTGCAGTTTCATATTGCTGAAGAGGACACCAAATTTGGCCTTGACAGAGAAGAGGCACAAGCGCTGCTGGATTCAGAGCCTTTTAAAAAGATGCAGAATATACGCATTGCCGGTGTGATGGGGATGGCAACCTATACCGAAAACAGCGATCAGCTAAGACGTGAGTTTAAGTTTCTGAAAGCTGTCTTTGATTGGCTGAAGCAGGAATACTTTTCTGAAACTCCTGATTTTAAAGAGATTTCTATGGGAATGTCGGGCGATTATCCTGTAGCCATTCAGGAAGGAGCAACCATGGTGCGTGTGGGCAGTCTGATCTTTGGCGAAAGAAACTACAACTAAAACAGCTGATGATATGACTGTTACTTATGTGCTTTTTGTGATTGGCTTTGTGATTTTGATTTTGGGAGCCAATTGGCTGGTAAACGGGTCGATATCTTTAGGGTTAAGGGCCAATCTTTCCCCCTTAGTAATCGGGTTGACGGTTGTGGCATTCGGCACCTCTCTTCCGGAATTGGTTATTAACGTATTTGCTTCGTTGAAAGGTAGTTCTGATCTGGCAATCGGTAATGTTATGGGCAGTAATATCATGAATATCTTTCTGATTCTGGGAATCAGTTCGCTGATAATGCCCCTTTATGTAGAACGTATTTCAATTTACAGAGATATTCCTGTCGGCTTATTTGCGACACTTTTTTTCGGACTGATTGCCAATGGCTACTTTATGGGATATAGTCTGACTATCAACCGTTTTGATGGCATTATGCTCTTGGCATTGTTTGGGATTTATCTGTGGTTTACGCTCAAAAAAGGCAAGCCATTGGAGATAGACATGGACCTCGAAAAGCAGGAGCCGGCTTCGTGGGGCAAGACGCTCTTGCTCATTTTTGCCGGATTGGCTGGTTTGTATTTTGGAGGCGAGTGGGTTTCGGAGGGCGCGTTGGAAGTTGCTAAAGTATTAGGTATCAGCGAAACCGCTGTCGGCCTCACGATTGTGGCTGCGGCAACATCCCTGCCCGAGCTGGTAACAGCCATCGTTGCTGCTATGAAGAACAAGATTGAAATTGTGATGGGCAATGTGCTGGGTTCTAATATCATCAATATTCTCGTTGTACTTGGAATCAGCGCTGTTATCAATCCCTTGATATATCAGCCCAGTCTTAATGTAGAACTGGGTATGGTAATAGCAGCTAATCTAGCGTTGGTAGCTTTGATTTACCTGGGCAAAGGCCTGCGGTTAACCCGTTTCGAAGGCGCTTTACTCATTGTGATTTATATTGTTTTTATTGGCTTCTCGCTCCAGTATAATTAGTGGTTGATTCATAATTGTCGAGATCAAGGCGTTATAGCAACGCAGATATCGGACTTTAAAGACAAGCACTAATTAGTTTACCGGGCAGGAAACCTCATAGCTTCAGCTTCATCTGTATGGCCTGCACCTCTTTTTGAAGCTGTTTTACCGTCTCGGCCAGTGGCTCGCGTTCGCGGTTTTTTTCGGGCATTTCGGAACTGATGTAATGCACAAACTTCCACACTTCCCGTACCTCGCTTACCGGCATGTCAAAAGTTTCATACAGCGGATTCAATGAGCTCATCCTGAGTAATCCATCTTCTTTTAGCCTGTTTTCAACAAGCTTAAAAACCACCCCTTCTTCTCTGGTGAGCACGATATAGGGCTGATGGCTTCGGATAAACTGCCAGTCGATCACGTACTCGCCTGTAACATAAGATTTATCAGGAATGGGCAGCATGGAGTCGCCGCTGATCTGAAAGGTGCGGTATTTTTTGCTGCGCGACAAAAACGGCAGGTGAAAAGCCGGCAGCACCTTAATGTATTCCGGGTCAGCAAAACCGGTGCCATAGCCTGCTTTGGCTTTCTCGTTTACGAGCTCTATATTTTCATTGTTCTGGCTGTCGATGGTGGTTGTGAGCACACGGAGATTACTGCCTTTGATAAAGACATCGAAGCCGCGTTCAAGCTGACTCAGCTGGAATTCGCTCAGCGAAGCCATATCTACCTTGATGAGGGTGTCGACAGCTACATTGAAATAGTCCGAAAAAGCCAGCAGGGTTTCGATGCCCGGCTGTGCCACTTTATTTTCGTAGCCGCTCAGGGTAGAGCGTTTCATGCCTAGCGCAAAAGCTACTTCATCCTGAGTGCGGCCGCGCCTTTTGCGCAAAAATTTAATATTGGAATTGAATTTCATGGAAAAAGAGGGTGTTAAATGCTGAAATTATTTTTTTTGTTGTCGTTGAATTAAATTAAAATGATTAAATTGTCGTCGTAAAAATGATTAATAACACGTCAAAAATACAATAATTCTACAGTATGTCAAGTAATTAAGCATAAATTTTTTGATTATTTAGTTAAATTACTAACATTCAACATGATATGATTTCAAAAACCATTGCGCATCTTGATTTGGATACGTTTTTTGTATCGGTAGAACGGCTGGTAAATCCCACGCTGGCAGCTAAGCCTGTGATTATTGGTGGTGTTTCGGATCGGGGAGTGGTGGCCAGTTGCAGCTATGAGGCCCGGCGTTTTGGGGTACACGCTGCCATGCCGATGCGGATGGCACGTCAGCTTTGCAGCCAGGCGGTGTATATCCGTGGCGATATGGAGTTATACAGCCGCTATTCGCGTTTGGTTACCGATGTGATTGCCGACAGTGCCCCGCTTTACGAAAAGGCTTCGGTGGATGAGCATTACCTTGACCTGAGCGGGATGGACCGTTTTTTTGGCACTTACAAATGGATGCATGAGTTGCGCGAGCGCATCATTCGCGAGACCGGCCTTCCGATCTCTTTTGGCTTGTCGCAAAACAAAACCGTTTCCAAGATTGCCACCGGGCAAGCCAAGCCTAATGGCGAGCTGCAGGTACTTCCTGAGCAGGTGCATCCTTTTCTGGATCCGCTCTCGATTCGTAAAATTCCTATGGTAGGCGATGTCGGTTTCCGGCTGTTGCGATCAATGGGTGTGGCAAAGATTGGCACGCTGCGGCTGATGCCGCCCGATATGGTGCAGCAGGTGCTGGGCAAAAACGGACTGGTCGTCTGGAAAAAGGCCAATGGTATTGATCCTACACCGGTGAAGCCTTACAGCGAACGAAAATCGATCAGCAGCGAGCATACTTTTGAGCAGGATACGACCGATATGGTTTTGCTCAAACAAACCCTCGCGCATATGGTCGAGAAGCTGGCATTTGAGTTGCGCAACAAGCAAAAGCTAACGGCTTGCGTAACGGTAAAGATCCGTTATGCCAATTTTGATACACACAGCCGACAGAAGCAAATTTCCTATACCGCTTTCGATCATATATTACTTAATACCATCATGGATTTATTTGCCCAGCTCTATAGCCGGCGCATGCTGATCAGGCTGGTGGGTGTGCGTTTTAGTCATTTGGTGGGCGGCGCTCAGCAGCTGAATATGTTTGAAGACACTCCTGAGCTTACAGGCCTGTATCAGGCGATGGATCATATCCGCCGACGCTATGGCAAAACGGCTATTGGCAGGGCAGGAGGCCTGGCAATAGCCGGCGCTGATTGAAGGCAGTAGTAAAAAGTGATGCTGTAGCCGGCAGGGCCGGTGATTGACTGATCGATGCTTGCTTTGGTAAGCTTGTCACGGTTTCGGTTGAGGTTTTGGGAATTACTGATTGTTACGAATCAGTAATTCCCCGTTTGAAATCAACAATATCAGCTATAAGGCTGACTTACCGTACAATAACCAGCCGTTTCTGCCAAAAACCTGTTTCCGTTTGCACCACCACTTCATAGCTTCCGGGGCGCAGCTTGCTTGTGTTTAAGGTAACAGTATGCCCACCACTCCGACTTGTTTCCTTGCTTTGCATCAACAAGCAACCATCCATCCCGTAAACAGTAACAATCACCTTAGCGGGCTGTGCTATTTCTATGCGGATAAAAACTTCGTCAGTTGCCGGATTGGGATGCATGGCAAATCCTGCATCGGCCTGCTGTTCACCAACACTTACCAGGTAATCACAACTTTGGGCAATACCCGTCTCAAAAAGCCCGAAATCGTCATCCTCATAGCAGCGCAAGGGGCCGCCTTCAAACGCGTCTGCCATGCATATTGGAGATGGCAGCAGATAGTCGTCAGCAGGGCCCAACCGTTCTATTATCTTGCCGTAGTAATTCCATTGGCCATTTTCATCACCAAAATAGTCCAACACGAACCAACGCAGCATCTGACCATTGATCAAGGTGTCGCCGGTTTCTTCGACCGTGACCAAAGCCGTACTGTCGCAAAACATATCATTCGACCCCGGGATGATCCAGCTATCGCCCACCGCAGCCGAAAAATCCCAAAGCGTATAGAACTGTTCGTGGCGGTAAACATACACCCGATCACCATCAGTGGAGAAGTACTCTTTACCCAGATCCTGCTGGTAATAGCTGAGGAGATCCTGGTTATAATAATGCCCCTCCTTTTTCACAATCCCGGCCGGCATGCCCTGGATAAGGGTATCGCCGGTATGCCAAATATGGATATAACCACTTACATAAAAATTCAGGTAGTCGTAATGCCAGCTTGCTCCGGCCACAGGATATGGCTTGATAAGTGAAAGCTGATACCGGATAAAAGCATCACATATTTCAAACGATGGACCGGTACCTTCGGAATAAACCGGAGTAAATTCATAACAAACGCCCGGATAATAAGGCTCTAAGGGTAGGAGTAGGGGTTCATCAAATTCCCAGTTCACATCACCAACGAAACTCCCATCGACAAATACTTTGATGTGCATTAAGTTTTTACCAGATGGCATTTGCCAGGGACGCACAAGCATCTCCATCGACTCCGCGCTTCCGGCTTTGAAATCCAGCAGCCAATTGGCCTGAATCTGAGTGAGCGCAAGCGTGTCGGAACTGGTAATCACTTGTATGTCGTAATATGGCGCTGATGCCGGATCGGATGTTGTTTGGTCGGTAAAGCTGTAATGTTCATTTAATGAAGTGATTAACGCTTCGTTAATCTGAATCGGTGCCTCATTGAAAGTACTGCGTTTGAATACATTGCAACCCAAAACATCGCCCTTTTCTGTCAGGGGAATCACATCCCAGATCAATGTCACCATTTCATTGGAACCCGTAGTGAAGCAATAGCTATGCTCAGCAGAGTTGTCTTCATTGTTGGTCGTGCATGGGGTATCAAAAGCATTTTGTTGTGCCAATAGCGCAAAAGGAATTACAAAAAGGCTCAGAACCATAATGTAATAATTGATTGTTGTCTTCATGATAGTGGGTTGTTGGATGCATCAATAATTCTCAATTTTATTGGCTTTGCTACATTGGCTGTGAAGGAGTGCGCTTAGCTTTAAAAAGAGTCTGTGCTGCTTTAATGACAATTAAGTTGGGATTAACCCCCACTTGCGCAGTGTTTTGCATGGAAATTGAATACAAGGGTTGTTGGTGAAGGAGTCATTTTGCTGGCCAGCGCGCTCTTCCGAAAGCATTTTTTAGTTAGGTTATTAGATTTCCCTCGCTTATTGGTGAAGGTGGAATTTGGAAGTAAGTTGCTTGAGTAATCTCTGCAAAGGCACAAGACTGATTTTTTTTACCTTCATGCCTTATTAACCATCCCTCCGCGCTATGCTAACTTTCTTACCGAAGGCAATCCCTTTGCGTGTTAATAAGTTAAAATATTTTAGTCTGTTACATGTCCCGATTTTCAAAAAAAACTAAATATCAGAAACGATTCAAAAAGTCGTAGAGGTTTTCTTCTGGGCTTAATTCAAGCTTTTTGCGCAGACGCGACCTGCTGATATAAGAGCTGGAGGGTTGGATGTTCATCAAATCAGCAATCTCTTTGGAGTTCATCCCGATTTTCAGGTAAGCGCATAAACGCAGGTCGTTGTTTGAAAGGAAGGGAAATGCCTGCTTTAGGTTTTTGAAAAATTCCTGGTGCAGCTCATTCATTTGAATATCGAAGGTGTTATCATCAATTTTCATATTGCTCTCGATCATGCGGTGCATCTCCTTCCACAGAACAGAAGCTTTTGAAGGGTTGGTTTGTGCATTCGTGCATTTTTCTTTCAGGCTGAGCAATAACCTGTTCTTTTCTTCATTTTCCCGGGCTTTTGCAGCCAGGTCGATGGTCTTATTTTTGAGTTGCTTTTTCAGCGCATCGTTTTCTGCTTGCAGACGCTCCTGTTCAAGATCGGCTAATTCCTGACGGTGTTTTTCGGCAAGTTCGCGCAAGGCTTCTTTTTCACGCAGCAAATGCTGCTTCTTTTGTTTTCTTAATTTGAGGCGATATCCATAATAAAGTGAAATGATCAGTACTGCCAGCGCTATGATGTAAGCGAGGTAAGCGTACCAGCTTAAATACCAGGGTGGGCTAATAATTAGATCTATTTGCTTGATTGGAAGAATTGTCTCACCAATAGCTGCCCGTATGGCAATATGGTGTTTGCCATAAGGCATATTGAGCAAGAGTACGCTGTTTTCGTGCGACCATGCACTCCAATCGCCTTTTGCGTCCAGCCGGTGCTGATAACGCACATTCGCTGAATTGGGAACAATGTATTTCAGCCGGAGGTTGTTGAGCCTCCAGGGGATTTTTTGTCCGCTCTGCATGTTTCTTGATTCCATGTTGTTCATGGCTTCAATTTGCAGTAAAACTAACGACAATGCATCCGATTCAACAACCAAATTTTTGCGCGTCAGATGCTCAAGAGCAAAGCCATTGTGAATCGGATAAAAGATAAAGTCATCGTTGATCCGCGAAGGTTCAAATACAGGCGAAAGTGCATTGATTAGGGGTTTGCTATGTTTTATTTCCTCGCCGGCATCAAATGAAAGCAGTTGATTGTTAAAGCGGTAAACCAGGCGATCTGTTGCAATGCTAATCCCTGAGGAATCATTTTTGAGGAAGATATCATTGCCCGAAAAGTTACTTTCGGGAAAAATAGTGCGTTTTTCGGCAGTGAATTGTTCGTCAATAGCGGTACGAATCAGTCCGAAAGTTGGAATATTTACCCAAAGCATGCTTTCGTTTTCGATAAAGAGTTGATTGCATGAGCCGGCAATATAAGCTACTTTTTTATGGAATGTCCACTTGCCATTGATTTTTTGAAAAACCGAAATCCCATTGTAGGTTCCTGCCAGCAAATAATCTTTATAAGGCAAAATGGTCCAAACGCCGGGTTCAAATCCAATTTGAACGGCTTCGCCTTGATGAAGCATAAACAGCCCTTTATCGTGTCCGATTATCACCTGATCTGCTATTTGTTTCACCGTCCAAGCCTGTCCCTCGGTGCCCGGGATAAGCTGAAAGTCGAATTTTTCGGCCTTATTATCCAGTTTCTGCCAGGCTGTTTTATAAAGTCCCTGATTGGTTGCCACATAAAAAATATCATCCTTCAGGCAAGCACTATAGGCTGTGCCATAATCTCCGTTGTAGTCTAAAATATAAGTGTAAGGATGACTAAAATCCAGCATGGCAAGGCCGTAATCGAGGCCCATCCACAATTGGTTTTGAGCAGAAAAATGCAAGCTGAGAATCGTGTTGTTCAATAATCCTTTTGACCTGTTGATGTGATGAATGATATTTCCTTCAAGATCAGCGATATAAAGCCCGTTGAGAATGGTTCCAAAGGCGAGATAGCCATTTTTAAGGTCAGCAAAACTGAAAACCATGGCTTTTTGCAAAACTTTTGATAAGGTGCTTTGAACCGGAATGAGTTGTTGCTTTTTTATCTTAAATAGGCCTGCATCCTTGGATACAGCAATGGTTTGATCAGCCTGTTCGTATATACCTACAACATCAAAATTGAGCCTGGGCGGATATTTTGCAACTGCTTGTAATTGTACATTCTCAAACTTATACAAGCCATCACGACTATCATTGAGAAAAAGCTTCCCATCACTTTCAAAACTACGGCTGAATTTATTCGGCGCACTGATTCTTGTAAGTTGATCGTTTTTGTAGAAGTAAATATTTTGAGAGGAGACAAAAACGACACTTTCGTTAAGGATAAAAGTGCCCCAGAATTCTTCATTTTCATCCTGAACTTCTTCTTTGAAAGGATAAAGTGAGGTATAAGTAAAATCCTGGTTTCGATCAGATTTCCACACACCAAAGTCCATATCCGAACCGCTGTAAATCAGGCTGTCGTTGGCAATATGCAGTGATCGGGTAAAGCCATTACTTCCCCGAAAGCTACGCCAGTTTTTGCCATCAAAACGCATCAGTCCTTTGTCGGTTGCAAAAAATGCCATGCCATTATTCGACACCTGAATATCCCAAATTTTTCCACTGTTTCCGGATGTGGTCGGGCTATATGTATATAACATTGGAACGCCCTTTTCGGGTAAACTCTGCGCTAAAGCGGCTGGCAGGCCAACATAAAAAAGAAGGATAAGGAAAATGTTATTTAACCTCAATTTGAGTGTTGTTTAATTCTTAGCCAGACAAATATAAAATAAAAAGAGCCGTCCAAAACAGAACGGCTCTAATTTAACTAACTTATTTTATCATAAGTTTCTGCATGTGCAATTGATTAGCGGCATCAACGATTCGTAAAGTATACATACCCTGTTTTAGCAGCTCAGTATTGAGTGTCTGCTGCGTAGAACTAACAATCAACTTTCCGGACAGATCATATACTTCAACAAGTGTTACCTCTTTGTCAAAGTTTACTGCATTGCCGGCTGCTATTGGGTTCGGGTAAACTTTCAGCTGCTTGCGTGTGCTTTGTTCGGAAAGATCCGTTATATCGCCTGCAAAAAAGTAGAAATTATCTACAAAAACAGTTGATGTACCCGAAGGTTGGCCAACCAAAATGTATTGTGCAATGTTTTGACGGGTCGTTAAGCCGGTAAATTCTGACAAGGGGATATCCAAGGCAATCCATTCATTTTGGGCAGGAGACTCAAAGTTTACCTGATGCTCTACATCATCGCCACCACCAAAAGCACCATCAGCACCATAGTCAACAAGCTTTAACCCGAAGAAAGTAAAGTTTGGTGACCAGATATTCAGATGAACATACTCCATCTCAGTGATATCAAGCTGACTTGATACGGTTTCGATACCTACGTAATCAAGCAGGCTGTATTTTTTTGTAGGATTGCCATCAATCATCACTTCTTCGTAGTTTGCTACTGACCAGTCTGTTCTCCAGGTATCAACCACAACATTAGCATAAGCATCGCTGAAAAGCGAGATCACATCATCAGGATTGCGGCCGGGAGGTGTTGGTGCAGCAACTGTAGGTTCTGTGGGTGTGGTGCCTCCTCCGCTGAAAGTGATATTGTCGAAGTAAACAACATTGTCCTGCGTTCTTCCGGCAAGGTCAAAATCCGGGAAAACAACAATCTGATCGTATTGACCTTCAGCTGCCGGTGGGTTAGGAAAAGCAGAAAAATCAAATGTGAGCTCTTCCCATTGGTTCACGACTGTGTTAGGCACTTTTATTTCCGGTTGTGCCCAACCTGAAGCGGCTACCAATTTGATGCCTACATCGCTGATAACCGGTTTCCATACCATGATTTTAATGGTAGAATTGGTTTCGTCCAACACGAAAGCGCCCAAGTCAGCACCATGCAATGATTCGGTGCCTGCCCAGGGTTGTCCTGCCTGCAGCGCAGTAAATTTGGCTACTGTTGCCGAAGTGTTGCTGCCTGAGGCATCGGGATTGGCAATAATCTCAACCGGAGGGTTGATGTCGTTCTCAAAAACTGTCCAGGTCCAGTCGGCACCTTGGCCGCCCTCTTCAAAATTAATAGGGGCATTCTGGGCAAAACTAAATGTTGCCATGAATACGAGTGCAATAATTGTAAAATGTTTCATAATAATTAGAATTAGTGGTTAATAAATATGCTTGTAAGCAGTGAATTTTGATAAGAGATTCATTTTTTTTGATTTAAGCTTTTTATCGCCCTCTTCGGGCTTCTGTCAATCTTGTATAAACCCCAGTGTTTTTCGGGCTCAAGGGGTTCGGGCGAGCCTTTCCAGTATTCGTCAAAGGCTTCGAAGAAAAAGCAGAGGATGTTATTTTCATCAGCCCATTCCATGAGCCTTTCAAAATAAATTTTCTGAAACTCTTCGTTCACGTTTTCCGGATTGATACCCCTGCCGTTCGAATTTGTTGCCCATCCGGCTTCGGTAATTACGACCGCTTTATCAGGAAATTTTTTTGCAACGGCAGCATAATTTGCTATGGTATAATCCAGTGATTCAGAGATATGTTTGTATTCCCAAACGGGATAGGTGTGTATGGAAATAAAATCCACAGCAGCAGCCAGGTTTTCCAGCTTGAAGAGCCAAGGCAGGTAATTTTCGCAGAAACTGACCGGCTGCTTTACCTTGTCTTTAACCAGCTGAACATAATGCTGCACTTTCGATTCGGGCACATAATGGTCCGTCCATTCCACACAGGCCTCGTTACCAACAGATAAAGCAAATATGATTTGCTCATTTTTCTGTGCCATGCCAATCAGCTGCTGAACTTTACGCAGGTTTTCTGCTTTATTATTCTCAAGCTGCTCTTCAGTATAAACTCCTCCGTTCCAGGGACAGTTAAAATTATTCATCTCGGCATTGATGTATGCTCCCAGCATGATTTTTAGATCCAGCTTCTCTTTTTGAATCACATCAAGTACGGTTGAAGCATGCTGATCGCAATCAAAAAGCCGCAGGTATTTCCAGTGTTTGCTGAGCAATAGCAGATCCTCCTTCACTTCCTCATACGAAGGATAAATCCCGCCCGGTTGTTGACCTTCGCGGAAACCCGAATAACAAATTGCGCGTCCTTTCGGGAGGTTCAGTTCTTTATAGATGTTTATTGCCATATTTCAATTTTTCTTTAGCATCCCACAATCCCCAATACGCCCCTACTTCGCCTTCTGCGCCAACTTTCCAGGCCTCATCAAAGGATGAAAAATAGAAAACAGGCACTTCTTCGTCCATTGACCACAATTGGGTGTTGATGAAGTATTTTAAAGCATTGATGTAGGAGGGGTGCGAATTTCCCAGACTTTCGCCTTTCGATGGCCAGCCGGTTTCGGTGATAATAACAGGCTTGCCCTTAGCGGCGGCAGTAGCCTGTGCAAACATGCTTTGCATATGCGACAAGGCGTATTCATGGGAAGTGCCTTCCCAGAAAGGATAACAATTGGTCAAAATCACATCACAGGCGTCAGCGATTGCCGGGCGCTCCGTAAATTCGTAATAAGCATCAACGTAGCCGACAGGAACATCAGGAATGGCTTTTTTAACCCGCTGTATTTGCGCAATCAATTCCTCTTCTGTAAGGTCATTTCTATAAAGCACTTCATTACCCACTACGGCAATGTCAACCAGTCCTTCTTTTGCTAATTGGATCAAACCCTGTATTTCGGCCTCATTTTTATCCGCTTCCTTGCCCAGCCAGGCACCAGCCAGTGTTTTGATGCCCAATTCTTTGGCAACTCTTGGCACCAGTTCATTACCTTCGATACACGAAAACGAACGAATCCATTTGATGTAGGGTTTCAAAATAGTTAACCTTCTTCTGATTTGTGTTTCGGTGATGATGTCGCCTGGCTTTTGTTGTTCGGCATACATGCTGAAACAAAGGCCATGAATGCCACCTTGCAAAATCTCAAGAAACAGCAGCTCCAAATCTTCTTTGGATTCAACATCAGGGTATTTATCCCTGAGCTGACTTGCCACCTCCTTATAGCTTAAAAATTTTTCCGATCTGAATGACATAATGTTTTAGGTTATAATGTTTTAAATAATTTATTTATGCTACTCTGATGGCCTTAAAGTTCGCCTCTGCGCTTAACGAGTTCATCTTTTATATTGCGGGCTTTTTCTTCGGTGAGGTCATATTTCCACATTACCACAATGGCCAGTCCGGCTGTAATTGCTGGGACAAAAATATCTGCCAGACGCAGGTTGGTGATGGTGTCTGCCGTCTGAATGGTTTCATTTTGGTCAAAACCAACCAGTTTGAGCACTAATCCGCCCAATACGAGGGCAAGACCTTGTCCGAGTTTTACCATCCACCAATAAATGGCACCAAAAGTGCCCTCTTTGCGTGGCATGCCATTGGCCAGCTCATCAAGGTCGCACACATCGGCTGTCATACTCATCATGAGTGTAAAAAGGCCTCCAATACCAAATACCATCAAAGGCAGTGGCATGAACATCAACCAGGGATTATCCGGATTGAACCCCCACCACTTCAGGCCGTATCCTACGATAGAAAGAAAAGTAGCAACGATAAAAGCATCGCGTTTGCCCCACTTATTTGCCATCCAGGTAATTACAGGAATAATCAGAAAGGCTGTTGCCACTGCACTGATCGTCGAAAACCAGGCCGGCCAGGTGCCAGCTAATCCATAATCGCCTCTGAACATATAAAATACGATGATGAAATAACTGAAAGAGGCTACCATTTGAAAACCATTGAACACCAAAAAAGTTGCCCCACACAGTCTGACAAAGGCAGCGTGTTTAAAAACCTGCGCCATACCTTTGAGCAGGCCTTTGAAGTTTTTGGCGATATTTTTAAAGGTCAGGTCATCCCTGTTAGAAAGGTTGGCCTGATCAATTTCCTTGCAAACGAGGGCGGGCATAATTCCCAGAAGCATACAAACTCCACCAACAATAATCGATAACTGGCGCACGCCAATAGCCTGTGTCTCGAATAAATCAGGATTGGCAATAATCACCCAAAACCAAGGCACAATCATCCAGGCTATCTGGCCGATCGTCTGCGAAAAACCCATCAGCCGCGTTCTTTCGTTGTAATCCGAGGTCATTTCGTAGCCCAATCCAATCAGTGGTGTCGAGAACATGGTATTTCCGATGAGGTAAACCATCGAAAGGATCAAAAAATACCAGAAATTATACATTTGAGTATTGTCCGGATTCAGTTGCCAGAGCACCGCAAAAAGAACGCCACTCAGGATGGCTCCTATGAAAATATAGGGCTTTCTTCGGCCATATTTTGATTTTGTGTTATCCGAGATATAACCCATAATGGGATCGGTGATGGCATCAAAAAAGCGTGGCAAGCCCCCTAAAAGCCCGGCCAGAAATGGATCCATGCCAAAAGCTGTGAGCAGAAAAAAGGCGAAAACACCCAGTGAGCCGGGTAAGAGGTTGTTGACAAGATGACCAGCTCCAAATGCTGCTTTCTCCAGCAAAGGCACTTTGTCTTTCGTTAATGTTCTTTTTTCAGACATTGTGTAAATGTTTATTGATTCGTTTTGGATAAATTGGCAGCTGGAATAATTACTGTTTGAATCGCTTTGGCACTTATGCTAAAAGCCACAGTCTTACTATCCAAAGTGAGTTGAATAGCCTTTTCTGTTTCTTCCGGATTGAAAATTACTACGGCAATATTCCCGTCAGGGTTTTGAGCAGCAGTAGCCATAATACTTTCATCTTTCAGCTCAAATCCAATGCGGACGGCTCCGGGACGGATAAACCTGCTGAAATGTGCCAGGGTATGATAAAGTGGTGTGAGATAAACTTCATCCTTATCCGGATCAACAATTACGGGCGCCACACACCAGTTGTTAGCCCAGTTGGGGCCACCTTGCCTGTCGAGTACCATGTTCCAGTCGACCCAACCATCCACCTGATTATTCAAACAACCGATGATATCGCGTGCATAGCGAAACACGGGTACATATTTGGGATGCAGATGCTTTTGATCTTCCGGCGCCCAATCCCAACCCCAATCTGTAGCTTCCTTCGACCAGTACCAGGCATCATCCTGCCAATGTGGAACTTCTGCATCCACGCAGGCCTCCGTATTAATCAAATGCTTTCCGGGCGCTTTATTATGGGCATATTGCAGTGACTCAGGAAAGTAATCATAGGTGCTTGCATACCAGTGCACGGCAGTGCCATCATAAAACTGTGCTGCCTCGGGATCTCCATACATCACATCCACCCAATGTTTGAGCTCTTCGCCGCGGTTTTGGTCAAAACCCAACAGCATTACTGCATGACCATCATCACGCAGGCGCGGGCCGAGATGGTTTTTTACAAATTCGTTCATCTCTTCGGGCGTATAATGCATGCTCTCCCAGTTACTATCATTGCCAAGCGGCTCATTCTCAACTGTAAAGCCCCAGATATCAATTCCTTCAGCTTTGTAAGCATCCACATATTTTGAGAAAAACAAAGCCCAGGAGTCGTAATATTCGGGCAAGAGTTTGCCCCCGCGCCAGTCTTTGTTGTCTTTCATCCAAATGGGTGCTGTCCAGGGAGATGCGATAATCTTAAACCCATCTTTGGAAATAGCCATGGCCTCTTTGATCATCGGGATAATATCATCGCGATCTTCGTCAATCGAAAAATGCTCGAGTTCGAGGTCTCCTTCAACTGGGGCGTAGGAGTAATTTCCAAGCGAAAAATCGCTCGAGTTCATGTGCGTGCGTGTGAGGGAATAACGGGCGCCCGTTTCACCAAAATACGCTTCAAGCACTTTTGCCCGGTTTTCATTGCTAAGCTGATTGAGCAGGTATGCCGAGGCTTCGGTAAATGAGCCGCCAAAACCGGTAATGTTTTGAAACTTTTCTGCCGGTTTCAGATTTAGGGCAATTTTGTCACCGGAGACTTTGGAAATCTCTTTTTTTGTCAGCTTGTTGCCACTTGCTGAGGTTTCAATAACCTCCACTTGAAGTGTGTTTTCTTCAGAACATGCAGTTGAAATCAACATGGCCATTACAATTAGTAATTTGAATACTTTATTTATCATCATGACTGTATGGTTTATTGGTTTTTTATTGATTCAGACAAAATAAGCGAAGGCGGTACATGAACATTTTGCATCAGTTTAAGCTTGTCGCCTCCAAAACTTTTAACAATCGGTTTCCCATCGCGGCTAAGCCCTTCAAATACGCCCTTGTCCACCAGATCCCAGATGCCAAACTTTGCTTCCGCATTGAGGTTGATCAAACCAAAATGATTTTCGGAACCCATGGGGTTGCCGGCATCTTTCCATTTTTCGTCAAAGGCTTCAAAGTAAAAACAAGTGATTCCGGCTTCATTCGTCCATTCGCGCATGAGATTGTAGTAAAGTCCGGCCTTGTATTCGTCCACGGCGCGGCTGCCTTCGATGCCATATTGACCATCGGAAAGACTAGCCCAGCCCGTTTCGCCGATATGCACAGGTTTTTCTGCACCAATGCTTTGCATATAATCCACCACACTTTGATATTGTGCTTTGGCATAGTCTCTTGAACGAACCATCGCCTTCCTAATTTGCGCTTTCTCCGGCAAATCCTGTTCCGCTTCCGGAACAAACCAGAAATCCGGATTGTAGTGGGTGTCGTGCATCGGATAGGTATGCATTGATATAAAATCCACGGCATGAATCAGCTTATGGAGGTCTTCCACATGGTAGGAACTGTCTCCTCCGCCCCAGCTGGCAAAATTATCGGAGCTGGTGATCCAGAGCGTTGCAGGTAATGCGCCGTCCAGTTTAAGTTCCTGTAAATAATCTACCCATGTCAGGATGATGGCGGGTTCTACGTAATAATTCCATGCCCAATGCACCATAGCTTCGTTACCGACTGCAATAATTTTCACGATATCGGGATATTTTTGGGTCAATTCAACCGCGCGTGCTATTTCGGTTGCATTGGCTTCGCTTTCCTTATTCCGGATTCGGTTTGGCAATTCGGTCCATGCATTTTTGCAGTCGATCCAGGCGCCCAGCATGACATACATTTCAAAATCAGGCGTTTCTTTCTTAAGTTGGCTGATGGCTTCCAACAAATTCGCAGCTTCGTCGTAATGCACATTATAGGTGCGCAACAATTTGATGCCCATGGCTTCCAGTATGCGTAAATCCTCTTTAAGCTGCCCGATCGTTGGCTGAACGTCGCGGCTGTTTTCGCGGTAGCCGCCATAGCTTATGGCTTGATAAGCAGGGTTTCCTAAGATTTCTGCTGCTGTTCTGTCTTTATTTATTGACCCATCGCTGCAGGAAGAAATAAGCAATACGAGCAAGAAAAGCACGAACGATAGGCTTACTTTGTGAAAAATATGGTGTTTCTTGCGCTTCATGATCTATTTGTTTTCTGTTGACGTTATGGAATCGTTTGCCCTACGATTCTCAAGATCAGTTTCCATTTGCAGACAGGTTTTTTGGTCGATGGCATAATAGAACAACAAAATGGCACACGACATATACAAAATACCCGGAATGACAGAAATCATCAGTTTGATGCCATTGATTGAAGTGTCTGATTGTATTTCGTTGGGCACAAAATGAAAGAGTGCCAGCAACCATCCTGCAAGTGCTCCGCCGATTCCCCATCCGGCCTTTTGGGCAAAGGTGGCAGCAGAAAAAACCAATCCGGTAGCCCTGCGGCCAAATTTCCATTCGCTGTAATCTGCTGTATCGGCAAGCATGGTCCAAAGTAAGGGCACAGCCGGCGCATAGGTGAATTTTGCTAGGATATTCAGGCCATGCAACAGAAAAACATCATCTTTTCCGGGCAGGTAAATCAGAATAAAAAACAGACCCGAAAGCAAGGAACTTCCCATATAAACATTTCGCTTGCCAAATTTTTTCGCCAGGGGTTTTGACAATGGTATGCCGGCAATTAATGCTACCGTTCCGATCACATTAAAAAGCTGCACACTTTGCTCGTCGCCTGTAAAATATTTGAAATAATATGCGATTGACAGGTTCTGCAACGCAAACATGATAAAGGAAACGATTCCAACAAAAAAGAGGATAACCCAGGGCTTGTTACTGAACAGGTTTTTGAAGTCGGCCCGGAGATCTTGTCTCTGCGCTGCAGGAGGCTTAACGCGTTCACGGGTTGTTTTAAAAGTGATGAGAAACAAGACCAAACTGATTATCGCAAAGAGTGTTACGGTGTATTGATAGCCTTTGGCCGTATCGTCGCCACCAAAAAATCCGGCAAGGTAGAGGGCAGTTCCCGTTACGATAAATTGGCCGGCAAATGCAAAAATAAAACGGTACGAATTGAGTCCTGCACGTTCATAAGAATTAGCTGTCATAACAGCACCCAGCGAAGAATAGGGCAGGTTGATGGCCGTAAAAACAGTCATCAAAAGGAAATAGGTGACTCCGGCATAAATCACTTTGCCGGTTTCGCTGAAGTCAGGAGTTGTGAAAGTTAGCACAGCCAAAACGCTGTAGGGCAGCGCCATCCAAAGCAGATATGGTCGAAACTTACCCCAGCGCGTATTGGTGCGGTCGGCTATCACACCCATCAAAGGATCACTTACCATATCCCAAACACGTGCAATCAACATGATGGTACCCGCCGCTGCCGCACTAATACCAAAGGTATCGGTGTAAAATATCAAAATCCAGAATCCTACCATGTCCCACACAAAGTGCGAAGCGGTATCGCCCAGGCCATACCCAATTTTTTCTTTGATGGAGAGCTTGCCGGTTGCTTTACTCATTTGAGTTTGTATTCTTGGGTTTTTCAATCAAACTTTCCAAAAGGCTTACTACTTGTTTGGGTGTTCTGTCCACTTTAAAAACTCCCCAGTGCTTTTCGGCACCCAGTGGGTCAGCAGGATTGCCTTTCCAGTCTTCGTCAAAGGCTTCAAAAATGAAGGTTGTTATATTGTTTCGGTTTGCCCATTGCAACAATGCTTCCGTATAGGTTGTTTGTTTTGCTTCGCTTGCCCTTTCTCCAAACTCGGAAGCTGTGGTTGCCCAACCGGCTTCTGAAATCACAATGGGTGCTTCGGGCAGCGCCTGCATCACTTCCAGCACATTTTCGATGCTGTAAGCCATCGCTTCATCAATGTCTTTGTTTTCCCAAATAGGATACACATGAATAGAAACGAAGTCAACAGCTTCAGCCAGTTCCTTGCCATGATCAGCCCACCATTTGTAATTATCAGCCACAGTAACAGGCTGTTCGATACTTTCCTGCACCCGTTTCACATAAGTGATGATAGTGTCAGTGTCAACCATGTGGTCGTTCCATTCCACAAGGGCTTCATTGCCAACATTCACTGCCACGATGATGTCTTTATAAATGTTGGCAAGTTCAATGCCTTTAGCTATTTCAGCCGTATTTTTCACTTTATTTTCATCAAGCACCTGCTGAGGAATAGGCTCGGTGAGCCATTCGCAGGTTTCGTGCGCACTCAGTTCGGCCCTGAGCCAAATACCTTGCATCACTTTAATATCCAAACCATATTGCCGTATCACTTCCAGCACCATTTGGCTATTTTCTTCGCAATCATAAAGCCTGATCAACCTGAAAGGTGTTTTCTTAATGAGCAGTTGCAGGTCTTCATAAATTTCTTCATACGAGGGATTTACTGCTCCGGCTCCCCGGTCGGGGTGCTGGCCGGTCCTGAAACCGGAATAACATACTGCTGCTGAATATCCTTCAAGGAGCTGTTCGGCTGTTTGCAAGCTGCTTTCTTTTTTGTTTTCGGTATTTTGTTGCTCCATTTTCTGTGATTGATCGCAGGCAGATAAACCCAATAAAGTGGCTACCATAAACAGCAAGATGAATTTAAGTTTGTAGTCCGTTTTCATTTTAACAGTTTGGTGTTGATATTGACTTCAATGCGATCAACAGTTCCTTTGCGGCCAAACACTGCCTCGCTCACAACGGAATCCGTCTGCAGATGATCAAAGCTTTTATGGTTGCCATCCATAAAGTAAACCGTCATATCGCTGCGATCCGCCAAAGTGTAAACAACAGGTGTTTGACAATAGGTAAATGCCAGTTGGCCGGCTTTTAAAGTGATTTGTTTTGTGTTACCCTCAACATTATGATAGCTGAACATTTTGGTTTCATTCAGGAAAGCCTGTTTGCGCAACAAACGCGGGTTAAAGAACAGCAGGCCATCGCGGGCAAAAAGTCCCATCTCGCCATGATGAACGAGGATATCCTCTTTTACCTGGCCTGTCATCCCCGGTTGCTGTGCACCGCGATGGGAGGGCGTGTGTGAATAGGGATCGGTGGGGAAAGCACCATAAAGTTCGGGAGATTTGTGCACCCCGATTCCGGCATCAATTTCGTAATAATGGGCGAGCAATTCACCTGCAACAACTTCGTCTGTTTGCTCATTGACGGCCTTCAGACAACACTCCTGAACAGCTAGCTGCAATTTTGAAACCATGTGCCAGTAAATAGAGCCCAATCCTTCAAAAGCATAAAAAGTGCCTGACCGGCCGGTAAATGACTTATGATTGAATACTTGCTCGAAAATATCAAGCAAGCGTTTTTCTTCCTGCTCAATGAGTGTGGCATATTTTCCGGGCAAGCGATCGATTGCAGTTTTCAGATCACCGGCATTTCGGAAATTGCCGTTAAAATGATAGCCACCTGCTACGTCTTCCTCGATAAGCGTACGATTGCCATCTGAAAGCAGTTGTTTTAACAGTTTCGATGAGGCAACAGCCTCCTTTGGAATGTTATTTTTTTGCAAAAATCCGGGGAGTTCCTTGTTGGGATAAAGAATGTAGGAATATTGATCGGGTCGGAACAGGGAGCTTGCTTTGAGCGCATTCAGCACTTCCAATGCTTCCTTGCTATTTAAATAGCCACTGCTTAAAACGGCTACCTGGCCTTCGAGCATTTCGCTGAGGCGATGAACTTCTGCCTTATTTTCGTTGATAGTGAGTAGGTTATAAGCATGATAAAGCTTGTCCGGCCTTTGGTTAGCCTGAATGGAATGTGCGATAAAGGCCAAACTAATGGAAGTAAAACTTTTGAGACCATCGCGCGAAATGCTGCGTTTTTTACCCCAAAATCCATTCTCATAAATTTGATGCCTGTATGCTGATGCAGCTTCTCCAAAACTGTCGAGCATGCTTTTGCGATCTGCATCATTAATTTTTCCTTTTAGCAGGTGCTTGTTTTCAAGCATATTATCGCGCAGACTGTGATAGAATTCAGTGAGCTCGGCCGAGACTTTGAATTGTTCTTCTTTTGTTTTTTCAAGTAACTGATCGAAGAACTTCAGGAAACGATACAAATAATAGAGCGTGACCATTGATACGCCATTCCCTACCAATGCATTGTTGGCATCGTTCCATTCGGGACGCTGTGTATTCATCCAAATACCGGCTTCAGGCACAAAATTCGATAGTTTGGCCAAGACGGTCACCAGTATTTTTTCGATGAAATTTACATGGTAAATATCTTTGTCACCTATCGATAGCAAGGTACCGTCTGCACCCATATTTTCGCGCATTTTACGAATCTGCGTATCCCATTCTTCGCTGAAAGTGATGGTATCTTTCGGGTTTTTAAGTATCTCTTCGTAAGGTTTGATGATGTAAGGAACAGCAGCATAAACAAAGCATTCTTGTTCAAACAATTCGTTCAAACTGCCCGGGTAATAACTTTCGGCGATTTCGAGAAACTTTTGCAGGTAGATAATCTGGTGATCTCCCCAGTATCCGATGTACGACCAGGGATTATCCGGTTCAATAGTTTCCCAGTCAAAACCATCTTTGGTAACGCGATAGGGATTGTATCCATCGAAAGTTGAGGCATTGAGGAATTTAAAAATCATTCCCTTGATAAATTCCGGGTAGGCATGAGCCAGGGCTTCCCAGTTTTGGAAAAGATCGCGCCAATTTCCTTCGTAATCCAGGATTTTACTTCCATCGATTTCACTTTGGGTGTTGATGGAGAAATAGTTCCAGGGGCGGCTTGGATCGCCATGGCGCCGGCTGAACCTCAACGGCAGGTATTCTATTGCAAGGCGCACTAGATCAACATCATCATTATTTATTAAAACTTCCTTGAGCTTGCTCAGCGCAAAATTATCGGTCAACTGATTGATGAGGGTTTCATTACGCTTCGCTACAGCATGGTTGGCCTGTGACAGATAAGCTTTAAAGTCTTTCTTGTCAATCTGGTAGTTCTTATCAAAAATTCCACCGCGCATGATATTGAACAATACATTTGAAAAATAACGCGTATCATTCAGCTGGTCTGCAGTGCGTTGCAGGCCATCGGCAGCAGCAACCAATTTGATCAATTGTTCTGTGCCATCTGCTATATCATCAAGTAACTCTTTTTCAAGTTGTTCGTTATTGAGGATTTCTTCGCGCAAACGAATGATGTCAGTTTGCGTTTGATTGACATTGGCGATTATTTTCCAGCTTTTTGTATCCCCCGCATCCAGTTTAAGATCGTCATGAACAAAATAAGCGCCTTTTTCGCCTTTGATATCGGTTTCGGGCCGGAGGGGCTGCAGGTTTCTGAAAGCTTCCAGCTGGAGCGAAGACAGCAAAAATCGGGGTTCTTTAAGCCCTAAAGACCAGGCGATATTGGCTTTGAGCGCTTCGCTGGGCTCAGCCCGGTCAACAATAATTGCGCTAAGCGCAAAAATGCCAATGCCGGCTTGCTGATCAATCTCATTGCGTTTGTAAGCATCCACAAGGTTGCTCGTTGAACGCTGCAAATCGCTCGGAACACCGTAAGGCATAATGTTTTGAATGCCATCAAGTATTTCAATCTCCGCAGGTTTGTCGCTCTTGTTAATCAGACTTGCATTGCGGATGAATCCAAACTTTTTTGAATTGTTCCATTGATAGTGAAAAGTAAGCTTCAGGCTATGGTTCACCTCTTCAAAAATAATTTTATTGCCGTACACACTTTTGTAGAGGTTGCGGCTGATCGCATACTGATTGGTATAGCGATTCGAAAAAGGCTCCCAAATCAACTGTTTGTCATCAGCTTTTATGCTGAAGATACTTTTACTTCCGGTTAAGTCAGCCGATTCAATAATTTTATCGTCTGTGTAATAAGGAAACAAAGCATATTCAGGATTTTTGCGTCCGGCACTGATACCGCCGTTACTCGCAACAAACATCCAGTGGTTGGCATCGCTCACAATGCTCATAAAAAATGGCCGTAACTGATTATGGTTCGGTATTTTAAAATATTTATCATTTCCGAATTCAATCACTTCCATTGAAATTTTATTAGTGGTTTGATTCATTGTGTCTCCTGAATTTGCTTTGTTCATAAATTAGATAGCGCGTTTATTTTAAATACTTAAGATCAATAAATAAATTTAATTCGTCTCGCGATAAACACGCACATAATCGACAATCATCTGCTGAGGGAAAGGTGTTTCCGGCGTAGGGAAACCCACATAATTGCCCCCGACAGCAACATTTAACAGCATGAAGAATGATGCATCGTAAACCCATTCTCCAGACACATCCTCACGTTTCACGCGATGATAGAGGAAGTCGTCTACAAAAAAGTCAATTTTATCCGTATCCCATTCAATGGCAAAAATGTGGTAATCGTTGTCGAAGCGATCATTGGGCAAGCCATATTGTTTCGTAACCGGATTTCCACCGGAATAGCCAGGTCCGTGCAGGGTGCCATTGATGATATCGGGCTCCTGTCCTCGAAGTTCCATGATATCAATTTCGCCACATTGCGGCCAGCCCAATGTTTCGATGTTATTGCCCAGCATCCAGAAGGCAGGCCAGATTCCTGGCCCGTAAGGTGTGATCAGTCGGGCTTCGAAGCGGCCATATTGCTGCGAAAACTTGCCCTGGGTTTTTATCCTTGCCGAAGTGAAGCTATTATCACTGCGCAGTGCGGTAATTAACAGGTTCCCCTTGCCGTCCATCGACACGTTTTGAGGGTCTTTAGTATAGCTCTGCAATTCTGCATTGCCCCAGCCACCATCGCCTATTCCAAGATCAAAATTCCATTTGGTTGCATCCGGAAGCTCGCCTTCCTGGCCATTAAATTCGTCACTCCAAACCAACTCCCAGTTGCGTTCGTCGAGTTTTTGAAAATCATCGGTCTTGCAGCCGGAAAGTTGCAATAGAACCAGCACTGCGGCAACAAGGCTTAAATGCATTTTTGTATTTTTTGCTTTCATTTTCTTAGGGTTTATTTACGGAAATAAATATTATCAAGGTAAATATCACCATTACCTTCAAATTTCAATTGAATGACATCGCCCATATCAACAGGGGCAAATTCCGATAAAGGAATATCGATCGACGACCATCCTGTTGTTGGCACGGTGAGTGTGTAGGGTGTTTCTATCGGCCCCGGGCTGATTAAAAACACCATTACAGAAGTGGAGTTAGCGCTCCAGAAATCCAGGTGCAGATGCGTCATAGCTGATAAATTCTGACTGCTGCCCAGCTCGATACCCTGATAGTTCAATCCGGCATATTTGAGCGTATTGTTTCCTTCAATTTGTATTTCGGAGACTACTGTTGCCTGACCCCAGGCAGGATTTAGATTAGTGCCTGCAATAACGGTATAGGAATCACTGAAAACAGCGCTTACATCCGATGCATTCACTGTTGGCACCGGGGCAGCTGTTTCGGGTTCGGATGGAGGCGGTGGAGGTGTTCCATCATTATAGAAGAAGATATTGTCTGCATAGAAACTTGACATATTGCCATTCTCATTCACAAAAATAAGTTGCATCAGCTTTGATCGGTCGTTGAGCCCGCTAAAATCAGCAAAAGCAATATCCAGGCTGATCCATTGTTGCGCCTGTTCCATAGGAATAGTTCTGCTGTACAAAGCCGAGCCTTCAGTACCTTCGTTTACCAGCTCAAATTGCAGTTGTGCATCGCCGGGAAGTGCATTGGGGAGATAGATATCCAAATGTATGTGCGACATTTGGCTTGCATCGATGGTTGGTGAACTGAATTCAATTCCTACAAAATTGAAATCAGTATAATGCAAAATGTGATCCCCATTTACTTCAAAATCAGCAGATAATGTTGTTTGATAGGGTTCCCAGTAGCCATTGTAGTAGTTTACAGGAACATTGTCGTAGGCATCACTAAATAGTGAAATAACATCAGCAGGATCTTTATCAGGAATAGGAGCAAGCACAAAATCACCAATCGATTCAATGGTAAGTTTGCCCTCGGCAGCTACACCACTCACAGTGGCAGTGATCTCGGCCTCGCCGGGTCCGCCCACTACAGTAACCACTCCCTCATCGCTAACCGTGGCGATATTTACATCACTCGATTGAAAGCTGTAGTAGGAGGTCGCTAGCATTATTTCCTGGTTCACACCTGTTGGGAGGTTATAGTATGCCCTCAGGTCGCTGATATTTTTTGTAACACCAATAAAAGAGATATCAGTTTGGCTTTCTCCATTGAGAATGGTAAACTGAGGATGGGCAATCGTGCCTAAGTTTTCAAATTTTACTTCATCGATCCAAAAAGTATAGCCTTTCTCGTTTTCCGGTCCTTCGGAATAAAAAAACATGCCTCTTTCAGCAGTGAGGCGTGATGGATCGGGAACGGGAATGATGTATTTCTTCCAGTTGGTATTCACGGCCAAACCTTCTACAGTTACCTGAAATCTGGATTCACCCATATCATTACCAAAACCAATTACATCGATATTGGCCGCCTGGCTTGCTTTAGCCCAAAAGGTGAGTGCATTATAGCCAGATAAATCTCTGGGAGTGTCAGTATAATAAGCCCCACCGGCATAAGCCCCTCGGGGATCGCCTGCATCGGGCACTTCAAACCTCATGGAAGCTGCTGTACCATCGAAAGTTACTTCCTGATCTACATCAAAGGCCGTGGGCACAGCCCCGCCAAAAGAAGCGTAGTTGAGGCCGGCACTAAAGCCGTCAATAAAAATATCCGGATTTGCCGGGTAGCTCGCCGGCGAGAGGTCGTCCAAATTACGTTCGCAACCTACAACTAGCAACGTAAGCAGTATGAGGGCGAAATATTTTGTAAGCTTTTTATTTATTGTTTTCATTTTCAAAGATTTTTAATTGCCGATATTGATTTGAATGTATGTCCTGAATTCCCACTCGTTGCCGTTGTCAAAACCGATTGCTGTTGGATCGGGCATCAAATCTCCGCCGGGTCCAACGACATAAATGGGCGCGTAGCGTGGCGAATACTGATCCAGCGTACGATAAGTACCTCTTAGACCAATGCGTGTTGCAGGTAAATCAATCCACAAAGGCTTGCCCAGACTTGTTGATATATCGGCCATCAGCTGCAGGGGATAGGTAAGGTTAAAGTCGCGGTGATAATCGTAAGTACCCCAATCGTTTACACGTACAAAGCTGGTAAGTTTGGCTTTTTTCCAAATCATTTGCAAATCCATTCCCATACGCGTGATGAGGCGGGCATCGCTTCCGTTAGCTTGCGCATCACCGGCATACAGGCTGGCAATAAACCCGAAATATTTTGATGTTTTGGAGACAATGCGTGCGTGTACTTCCCATAAATCCTGAGCTGGCGGCGCTCCCGGAAAAGCAAATGTGGAGCGTCCATCAGGAAGGATACCGATAGCAGCATCCTGTGTAGTTGGCAGATGGCGAAACACCAATCCTGCACTAATAGCAAATTCGGCATCTTCGGCTTCGTTGCTGTCCCAATCATACATCCAGGTGCCTGGCGTTGGGTCGTAGGTAAGTAAAATTTCAGCTGCGACTTGTTCGCGGTTCGAGCGCACAACGAAAGGGTCTTCAAGTATGTTTCGTGGTCGTGCCGGGGCGGCAACAGTGCCAGGAATAGGCCCCTCGATTGGTTGTTGCCACAAGAAATTTGGAGCAATTTGAAGGTCACCAATCAAATAGGTAGCACCCGTCAGGAAATTGTATTGATTGCCGCTTCCACTGTCTTTCAGCCTCCAGCCAGTAAAGGTCTTGGTATAATCAGCCCCTCCCTGAGCCACAAGACCCATTGCTGCTGATTGGGCATACCAGTTAAATTTTCCACCGGTATAGGTGAGTTTGATTTTTCCTCCGAAATTATCTTCCGATCGAATTTCATCCTGATACACCGTATAATTTCCTTCTTCGCCGCGCAAAACCTGAAAGGCTCTGCCTTCTAAGGGTTGTCCAGCCCAGATACCACCCAGATCGACATCAATCTTGCCAAAACTTCTGTTTACATGCAAAGTAACGCGGCGTGTTTTGGGCTGAGGAATAGCAAAAGAACTTTCTGTTCCCTCCAATTGCTCGATATCTTCATGGTAAATAACCGTAGTGTTGATTTTACCGAGCGATCTGCTGTATTTTAATAAAAAGGCCGGGTTGGCGCCCCACCAAAGCTGCGGCCCGAAAGCTAATTTGAGGCCTTCGAGCTCCTTTTTCCCTTCCATCTCGAAACCAAATGGCGCAATACCATTGTAGATATCTATGTTTGGACCATAATTGGCCTCAGGATACAGGCCAAAAAAGTCGCCTTCGTAGCCCCAATGGTAATGACCGGTGCGGTAAAAACCAGTCATATTAAAGTATTCATGCTCCCATTGATAGCTGGCCCGATAAACCTGAATACGATTGTTGGATTCAATTTTTATTTCTTCGTTCCCGCTTTGTACAAATATAGGCCGACCTCTGTTTTCATAAAAAATCTCATCGATAGGGTTCAAAGCCACATTACCCAATACGTTGAACTCAACATTGGCCCTGAAATTAGAGCTTGGGTTGGCCTCCACACCAATATAAAAGGATTCCATATGGTCGAACCCCAGCTGATCAGGATAGTTGTTACTGCCTTTTACCGGTTTGTCGGGGGTTGTAATCAGATCACCACCGGTATAAAATGTAGATATCTCAGTAGTAAATCTGCTCAGGCGGATTTTGCTGTTACGCTCTCCATCCAGTGCGGCTTCATCACCTCTGGCTTGTAGTACTGCCTCGGCAAGTAAGAGGTCATCAAAGTGCTGTTGTATGGCCGTGAGATTCACCCCTTTATTATAGGGATTTAGTTGGTGGACCTCCTTCAATGCATAGTAAGAAGCACGCGGATACAATTGATAATAGCCCATCTCATCGGTTGGTCCTTTGGCACAAATACCAAACCATTCCTCGTTCATATTGTTAACGCCCGGGGTATAATCAAATGCATAACCGCCATTAGACCATGAAGCGTGGCTGTCGTGTACATCCAGGTTTTTCGTCTGGCCATATTTCCACCAGCCATCACTGAATTGAAAAGTAAATCCACCGATTGAATTTCCAACTTTACCCATTCCGGCTGCATTTTCGTAGATTTCCTTCCAATTGGCAACATTGTACAAGGCCTGCGACTTTTGATCTTCCTGATTAGTCTTAACATTGAAAGCGTCTGAACCAAATTCTGTCAACAAAACAGGCTTACCAAATTCATTTTTTGCACGTTCGAATAAATCAGTAAATGAAATGCCGCGATAAACATTGATGCCAAGTATATCTACATCCTGACACTCTTCGGCAATGATATCCATAAACAACAGGTCGCCATTGCAGATAGAAACCGGGTGGTTAGGATCGATATTTTTCATGGCGACAGCGGCCTGATTAAATAACTTGTACATATGCCTGGCACGCTGCGTTGAGGCACGATCTTCGATAGGGATATCTTCTGTTTCAGCACCGTCCCAAAACAGGCCGTAGTTGTTTTCGTTACCCAAAAGGTATAACAAAAGCCCTGGTGTTCCTTTGTAGATAGTTGCCAGTTCAGTTACTTCCTGCATTAATAACTCTACTGTAAGCGGATCATCATACTCCGTATTGGCTACCCAGGCGCCGTCGAGGGTGAGGCCATACCGTCCAAAGGAATGATTGAGCATGGTGTAGATTCCGTAGTTCTCGTAAATATAGGTGATCCATTTGGGCTGGATACCTGTGTACACCCTGATAGCGTTGACGCCCATATTTTTGAGTAATGACATCTCCGAATCCAGTGCATTTTTAATAAAGTCGTCGGGTTGGCTCCATAAACTGTAGGCGTAATTTGTTCCAATGGGGAAATAATCCCAGTTCATTCCGTTTACCATTAATGCCTTGTCATTGACAATAAGGCGGTGACCTGTTTCATCTTTGGTAACATATACCTGGTGGGATTGTGCCAGCACCATGGCTGACAGGAAGATGAAACTAAGTAATAAGGTGATTTTTCTCATACTAATGTAGTTTTTGATTATTACGACACATGATAGGCTAGAGGTTGATTTTTAGCAGCGTTAAAGATAGTGCAGTTTCAACCGAGAACGATTGAAATCTCTTAGAAAAAGGTATATACATTTTATATACTTAGGGCTATTTTAAATTTTTTGTAATGAAAGCTGATGTCCCTAAACATCATTAAATAAGCTATTTAACTTGAAGTTAAAGAATTGTTAAATTTACCGGAAAACAGGTTGATGTATATACTATGTAAAGTGTGATGAAAATTAATAATACTATGTTTAGGGGAGATTTAGATCAAAGGGATAAAAATCAGGAGGCCTGATAGCGGTAAAAGGGGATCATTTTCTCGATAAATGTCCCAAAAAATGCAATTTGAACTAATATCAGTGAAAGTGAAAAAAAGTTGCTGCAATACTTTTGCAATGCAATTGAAATGGCATTGAAATATTTACCTGCCAACTAAAAGAGGGTGGGTTTTGGTTCTTTGGCCAGTCAAAGGAAAAGAAAAGAAGCTTATGCCGCTGGGTTTCGTTTATCCTGATACGGATTATAAATCCGCACCAGCCGGGGGGGTATATACTATTCGAATAACTTACAAAAATGTAACTTACAATTTTGTAAGGTGGTTTCGGCTTAGCGGGTTTCTTCAGGGTGCAGCCAGCTTGCCGTTTTGCATCAGCAGTTCGTCAAAGTAGCGCTCGTTTAATGTAAGATTGCCGCGGTAGTCGTACACTTTCTTGCCAAGCTTTTGTCCGTCAAAGGTATAATGATTTTCTATTGTTCTCCGTCGCCAGCTTTGCCAGGCCTTTTTATTTTAAGGAAAATTCGAGTCGATATATGCACTCCAATGCTCGTTTACTGGTTTGTAGTATATCGTATTCGTTTCCAATGGAGTACCAGATTCACAATACTCATAAAGATAATAAACAACTGGATAGTAAAAGATTTTGTGTTCTTGGAAGTAAACTTCTGTAAAAACTTTATTTGTTTCACAATTGACTTTTACTTTCTCAAAACGCACTTCACTTATATCAATATCTTTCATCTTTTTTAATACATCTTCACATTCACAGAGATAATCATCTGAGATATTTCCAGCCTTATCACAATCAACAAAAACCACCCTTTCTCTGTGGACTCTTTTATTTAATATATCACTGTAATTCGTTTCAATATAATTTAACAATTCACTTAAAGCTTGCTGTTTTTTATTAAGTGACTTTACATACTTCTCTTTGTCTTTGCAACACGCTGTCAGTAATATTATTACACTTAAAACAATAATGGTAATTCTTAATAACCTAGCCATTTGCATTACCTCCTAAAGTCTATTCGATTTTCTAAAATACCTTGTTTTAAATCCCTGCGCTGACGCGCGAACTTTCTCACCGAAGGTAATCCCTTCGCGTGGCTTTAATAACAACAGTAACCCTGCACGGAGCGAAGCCGAAGTGTAATCCGTGAGTGTGTAATAAAGCTGGCCTCCCCATTTTCATCCAAACTCACATAGCCATCTGCATGGCTGATGCGGCTGGGCTGGCGGTGGCTGAGCATAAGCTCGTCGTAGTAGCTTTCGTTGAGGGGTTTGACCATGAGCCAAATTTAGGGATTTTTTAGCTGAGTGTGGGTTAGTGGAGATTAAAAATATAGGTGGATGGTGTTGGTTTTTGGTTTTTTGGATAGAGATTATAATTCATACGACCATGTAGGCACACATTACAAATGTGCGCCAGCGTTGGGCGAACTGTTAGGCACACATTATAAATGTGCGCCAGGGAGATTACTGCTCAACAAGAACGAACGCTCCATGAAAATATTTAATATAATGAAATGGCCACCTATCATCCTCATAAATATCTAATGAAAGATCAACACCCAAAGTTTGATATTTATCAGATGCACGAAATAACTTTGAACATTCAGTCATAAGTATAAAATAGTGACCTTTATATTTGAAAAAACCTTCTAAATTACCGCTTTGCATGAGCATATTAAGATTGTCTGTTCCTGATATTGTTACTAGTAAAAACTCTTTACTTGGAGACTCTTCTACCCAGACACCGAAGATAGTCGAATCGGAAAAATGAGTATTGTTTTTTTTCTCTTCATAAAGTATCCTTTGAAGTATAGAATAAATATTTGTATCACTAATAACTAGTTCTCTTACAATAACTGATTGACAACTATCATTAATCTTATTGCTACTATAAGAGATGAAAATATTCCCCAAAATTAGTCCTAAAACAACTACATGAAAAATAATAATAAAATTAGCTTTAAGTTTCATTTGTTTGATTATTTAATTTCAACCTCCTCCAACATAATTACTGCACCAGGAATCGTATTTTGATCATACGGAGTAAATCCAAATGTTTTAGTGTAATTATTAAAGGAAGCCTTGGGGAACTTATCATGAATTTTTTTTGCAACAGCTATGTCCCCGCGCTGGCGCGGATTTGCAATCCGTGCCCTTGCCAAACATATTGCTAGTGAATTGATTGTAAATTTCATGCATTTACCATTTCAATTTAATAATGTAACTTCTAATAAGCCTTTGCCTCCAGCATAATCAACAGCACTGCTGTAAACGTAATCCTCAGGATTGAAAACCAAACCTTCCTCAACTGGATTGTAATGAATGTATTTCAGTTTTTCCTGTATCACTTTGTTTGACCACAATTCCACCGGCTTGTTGTCAGCTCTCCAAAACCTATTTCCGGATTCAGTTGTGAACTGCTTTAACAGCCATTCCCTTCGGCTTTCACGATCATTGTTTTCAATTGCCTGAAACACCGCTTTACTCGTAAACTTTTTAAAATCCCTCAAAATATCTGGCAATTGATCAGCTTTGGTTGCTCTGGCGATCAGGTGTACATGATTCGTCATGATGCACCAGGCGAAAATCTCAAGCCCTTTATTCAGCTGACAGAAGCCAAGACTATCAAGTAATATGTCCTTGTATTGGTTTCGGGTAAAAACATCTACCCATCCTTGGACTGCAAAGCTTATAAAGTAAACACCTTCAGGGTTATGAAACTTATATTTGCGGCTCATACAGCAAAAATAAAAAAATCTTGCATAGCAGTAGCAGTCAAAGCCATTACATGAATGCTGTGGGCACGGATTGCAAATCCGCGCCAGCGGGGGGTTTTGCCTGAAGAGCCTGCTCACAGATAGGATATTGCCGTTTTTGTCGTATTGCATGTTGCGCACACTGCCAATGCCGGTAACAAGGCCCTCGTTGTGCTTAAGCGGCATTTGTCCGTTTTGCGAAATGCTTACCTGCCGGTTGAGGTCAGACAAAGAATTATTGATTATTACATAAATCAAATGTGTGTTCCATGTTGTTTTTTATAATCGTGATTTTGGTTGAGCCCTTTTCTTTTGACAAATAATAGCCTTTCTCAACAAAATTCCAAAAAATGTTCTTCTTATCGTCTATAACCAAAATATGTATTCCATTTTCATTTGTTATTTCAAGCTTTTTTAAGTTATGACTTTTCCAATCTTTGTATTTTGATGTTACAATACCGCTCACTTCTTGATCTTCTAAATAATCTTCACAATAATTACCACAAGATGTTAGTATTAAAAGAATAATAAACAAAATACTTAATTTCACTTTGGTCATTTTATCAAATTTTATATTATTTGATTAGAATTGTGGAAGAAATTGCAACTGAAGAACCTGTACTTCCAATTGGGTTGATTGTAATAGTACTAGACCCTACAGATACCCGCGCTGCGCGAACTTTCTCACCGAAGGTAATCCCTTCGCGTGGCTTTAATATCAACAGTAACCCTGCACGGAGCGAAGCCGAAGTGTGATCCTTGAGTGTGTAATAAAAGCTGGCCTCCCCATTCTCATCCAAACTCACATAGCCATCTGCATGACTGATGCGGGCTGGCTGGCGGTGGCTGAGCATAAGCTCGTCGTAATAGCTTTCGTTGAGGGTATTGACCATGAGCCAAATTTAGGGATTTTTTAGCTGAGTGTGGGTTAGTGGATAATAATAATTAGGCGTGTGGTGGTGTTGGTTTTCGTTTTTCCGGATAGGGGTTGAAATTCGTACCAGCAGGGGGAACTCAATAAAAGCAATATCCAATCCTAAAAAAGCTGCATATGATCATTCTATTGTATGCAATAGATTTATTCGCTTCCACACCGTACTATCATGCGTGATGTATTTAATAATCCCATAATCATCATGCCATAAAAGAAACTTAATATCTTTTGGATTGGATTTCGGATGGTTATTTGAAAACATGTTAATGCGATCCTTTTCTATCCGTTCAAAATCAAAAAGATCTTTGTATAGTTTCATCCTTTCGGAATTATCAATTGTAAATCCAGTATTTAAATAAGATATATGTATATATGTAAAATCCTCATACTTAACTACATTAATCAGCTCTACACCTCCTGATTGGTAGTTTATTTTACTGTTTTGATAAAAAATTCGGCCAGTTTGAAACTTGTATTTCGCATGATGAGCAATTGGATTGCATGCTGGATAGTAAATCACTTTTTGTACAATCCATGAGGTATCCATTTCACCTTTCGATGATCGAAAAATTAATGTGTCCCCCTCATTATAAACATCTAGCCATCGTAAATCATCCTCAGTAAATTCTGTTTCAAACAAACAACAACCATTCAAAACCGTCATTATTGCGATAATGAATATTATTTTATATAAATGTTTCATAACATCATTTTCATTCGTGAACTGTAATTGGAATTCCATAACTCATTGCCCATTGAATTATGTCATTTACCCAAGAGTCGGTTCCATGTCCACCACGTGATCCTTTATAATCACCTCTTTCTTGCATCCAAGTAGCACCATCTATCTGACTAAAACTTGAATTTCGCAACCATGCTAATATTCCTGTTGAGGAAACCCAATCACTATGTGTAGAAAATTGGTATCCGGGGACACCAAAAGGATGCCTGAATTGATTGGGTTGATCTGGAGCCAGATATACTACAAATTCAACCAAATGTTTATACGTAGAATGCTCTAACAAGGCTGTTGCTATACCTGCTGCATAGGCTGCTCCCTGACTGTGACCAACTATTTTTATTGTTTCACCTTCCTCTAATTTAATGTCGCCATTTTTAAGTTTTTCAATCAATTTCTGAGCATTTGCATATCCCATTCCAAAACGTTCCTGACCGCTTGAAGCAGGCGTAAACGATCCATTAGTAAATATTTTATGGGGATCTTTAAAAATATCACCAAAACGTTCTGGAATACCATTCCAATAATCATTGTTAAAAACTTCTCCATTGTTTCTTGGGCCATCTGTATAAAAGTTCCTGTCTGGAGCATATTTACTATAATTTGGATTAGAAATAGAACCCTGTGTCGAGAATACTTTCTCCGATTGCATTCCTGCCCACCAATGATCAAGCATAAAACCATTTACGTATACAAAGAGCTTGCCGCCAATATCAATGGTATTTATAGGTGAATTTCCGCCATACTGAAATGGGCTCAATGAAAAGTACAATGCTGCTGCCGGATCCACCCCATGCCACCTCCCTAACTGCGCATCATAAAACCTTGCCCCGTAATCCAACCACTTACCCGGCATTTCCTGTTCTTCCTTGCCATTATATTTCAACTTGTTATTCCCACTACCACTTTTAGTGAGCAAAGGCAGCTTACTTTCAAAGCTCATCCCAAAGGGAAAATAATCATTGGCCTGCTCCACCTGTGGCTTGCCGTCGGCATCGGGAGTGATAACGGAACGGATGTTACCCAAATGGTCTGTAAGGTAATAATAGAAAGTAGCCTCCCCATTCTCATCCAAACTCACATAGCCATCTGCATGGCTGATGCGGGCTGGCTGGCGGTGGCTGAGCATTAGCTCGTCGTAGTAGCTTTCGTTGAGGGTGAGCGTGTGCTGGTCGTTGTAAACCTTTTTGGCCATCTTGCGCCCCTGCAGCGTATAGTAGTTCATCATGCTGCCGCTGTAGCTGGTGCTGGCTGCCCGGTCAGATAAATCTACCGTGGATGATGACACATCCAGCGTGGCAATGCTGCCGCCGCCGCCCGTTTGCCGGTAGGCGATATAGATGGGCAGGTTGTGCAATATGCCGTATTTGATGCCTATATTGCGGTTCATGTCCTGCTCCAGGTTGCCGTTGTCGTCGTAGGCAAACTCGGCCGTCTGATGCTGGCTGTAGTACAAGCCATTGTCGTGATAGTCGCCCAGGTCGTTCTGGCCTGCTACCTGATCATCAACGGCTTTGAGACGGTTTGCTGCTTTCATTGGACAAATTTAGTAATAAATAGTGCTGCAATCCTTCCTGCCCGACTGCGCCAGCAGAGTTTACCTGCTGAAGGCAGGCAGATCCGTAAAGTTTACCTCCCGACTAAAAAGAGGGAGGGCTTAGGTCCTTTGCCTAGTCAAAGGACAAGAATACCAGCTAAGTCGTCGGTTTTTTGCATCTAAAGACATAAGCTTATTACCACGCGAAGGGATTCGCGCGGTAGCGAAATGAATCCAGCGCTGCCGCGCGAATCCCTTCGCGTGGCTCTATTTAACAACAATAGCATCCCAAAATGATTTTTAAGAAGAATCACCCCGGGACAGTATAATTTGCGTTTCAAACAGTTTGATACGGAATAAAAGCAAATAAAATGTACCTTTATCCCTGTCAAAAAATAAAGACCATCCCATGCCAACATGCGCCTCCACCCGTCCTTTTGTGTTATTTGTTTTTATGCTGATGAGCAGTCTGACGCTCTCAGCGCAGCAGGCTCCCCTCAATATTGCCATTTCGTGGGAGCGTTCGCCTCAAAGTCATCAGTATGGGCGTTGGCTGCAGCAGGCGGGCCAGCAAATCCGAATTGTCGTGCTTTATGAGCTTGGCTTGGACAGGTTGGCAGCAACCTTAGACAGCTGCGATGCCTTGCTGCTCACAGGCGGTCACGACATCTATCCCGCCTGGTACGGACAGGAGGCCGACACTGCCCGTTGCGGCACTTTTAATCTTTACCGTGATTCGCTGGAGATGCAGGCCCTTGATCTGGCTTTGGAACGCCATATTCCGGTGATGGGCATTTGTCGCGGCATGCAGCTGATCAATGTGCATCAGGGTGGCACGCTTTATATTGATTTGCCTGAAGATACGGGTTCGGGAAGCCTGCACCGGGTAGGGGAGGAAGGCTGGACGCAGCACCTGATCTACCCCGGGATACCGTTGTTGGCGCAGGAGGATTTTTCGCGCAAGGCGCAGCTTGTTGCCAGCAATCACCATCAGGGGATAAACAAGCTGGCGGAGCCTTTGCTGGTGATGGCGCGCACCGCCGACAGCTTACCGGAGGCAATTAGCTGGAAAAACCCGGATCAGGGATTCTTGCTGGCTGTGCAATGGCATCCCGAGTGGACGCCACTGGCGGGCGAAATGGCCGTGCCGTTAGCCTCAGCATTTCTGAAAGCAGCAGCAACTTATCAGCAAAGGCGCTGATTAGCTGCGTGTAAATGATTCAATGATACTACGGTGCTGCGGAAATTCTTTGCTCAGTGATTCTGCTGCTGCCATTTCAAAGTCGGCGAAATCAAAACCGGGAGCTACTGTGCAGCCGCAGAGCGAAAAGGTTTCGCTGCTTTTTGCCGCAAACCAAAGACCGGATTTTACGGTAAACATGGGGCGGCAATTCTCCCCAACTCCCAGCATTACTTCTTCCAGCCTTCCATCCGGGTGAAGCAGCCGCAGTAGCAAGGGTTCTCCATCATAAAAATGCCAGGTTTCATCGGCATGGATGCGGTGAAAGGCAGAGAAATCGTGCCGGCCAAGCAAATAGTAGATCGCCGTGCTGAAGCTGCGGTTGCCTTTGAAGCGGTTTGGCAGGGCAACAGCCGGAATTTCTTCTTCCGAACGATACATTTCCTTATAAAAACCACCTTCGGGATGGGGGAGAAGGGCAAGTTTTTCTATCCAAAAATCAATAGTCATATGGCAGTGTGTTAGGGGTTTCGCAGGTTTTGCTGGCTTCGTTCTTCATTGAACACATATACCAGCCTAAGCGTAAGCATGTTATTATACTGTTTCCTTGACCAAATATTCCCTTGCGAGGTAATGAATTCGCGCTCTCTTATTTTTGAAATGGAATATTGATACCTGAAGTTAATTTTGAATTGTTTATGTAAGCGCATGCGCAGATCCAGCAAAACATTGAAATCATTAAGGTTATACACCCCATTTTGGGCAGTGGTATTGGTTTGTTTTCCGTGTTCAAACTCTTCTGCTTTGATCAGTCGTCCCCACGAAAATCCGGTTCCTACCGTGATAAACTCTTTATCCGTAAAATGCAGTAAAAGAGGTACATCCAGGTAGTTTAGTTTCACGCGGTAAGCGCCGGTTGTTGAATCGGCCTGCATGGGATACTGCGCTTTTTCGTTGGCTCCTTTTTCGTTATAGAGGGTTTCGAGCGAGATGTCCCATTTTTCTGAAATAGGAATCATAGCTCCCAGTCCCAGCTGTAGCCCGGCTTTTTTGTAGCCATACACCTCGTCGCCGTCCAGCTGACTCAGGTTAAAGCCCGCAATGATTTCACCTTTAATTATTTGCGCATTGGCGGATGCCGCTGCCAGATAGAGGATTCCCGTAAAAAGAAGGAGGCGATAGATCTGCTTTCGATTCATGGTTTGATAACGCTTTAGTGTAGTTTTAAGTATGTTGAAGCACGGCTTTCATGCTGAGGGTAATCCTTTTTCGCTCCTCGTCCACGGCTAAGATACGCACCATCACTTTTTGATTGAGCTGTACCACCTCGTTGGGGTCTTTCACAAAACGGTCGGCCAGTTCGCTGATATGTACCAGCCCGTCCTGGTGCACGCCAATATCGACAAAAGCACCAAATGCAGTGATGTTGGTGACAATTCCGGTGAGTTGCATGCCTTCTTTCAGGTCGCTGATTTTGCGAATGTCTTTTGAGAAACTCACCGTTTCGAAACTTGCGCGCGGATCGCGGCCCGGCTTCTCGAGTTCGGCCAAAATATCTGTAAGGGTTTCAATCCCGGCTTGTTTGTCTGTGAAAGATTTCGGATCAACGGTTTTTATTAGGCTGCTGTTTCCTATTAATTCAGCGATTGGCCGTTTCAGGCTTTTGGCAATATTTTCGACGATATAGTAACTTTCGGGGTGCACGCCACTGGCATCCAGTGGGTTTTTGGACTGCCGGATACGCAAAAAGCCGGCACTTTGCTCAAAGGCTTTTTGTCCGAGACGTGGCACCCTGAGCAGTTCTTTACGTTCCTTGAAAGCGCCGTTTTCGTTGCGGTAGCGAATGATCGTAGCGGCAAGCTGTGGGCCGAGGCCGCTCACATACGAAAGCAATTGTTCGCTGGCAGTGTTAAGCTCAACACCAACGCTGTTCACGCAGCTCTCGACCGTCAGGCTCAGGCTATCCTGAAGGGCTTTCTGATTTACATCGTGCTGGTATTGGCCTACGCCAATCGACTTGGGGTCAATCTTTACCAACTCGGCCAGCGGATCCATCAAGCGGCGGCCAATACTCACGGCGCCCCTTACCGTAATATCGTAATCGGGGAATTCGTCGCGTGCCACCTTCGAGGCCGAATACACAGAGGCACCGCTTTCGTTCACCATCACAGCCATCAGGTCCCTGTCGAAACGGATGGAGCGCACCAAATCTTCCGTTTCCCTGCCGGCAGTGCCATTGCCAATAGCAATCACTTCAACCTGATGGGCATTCACGAGGTTATTAATTTTTTGAATGGCTTGTTTGCTCTCGCGCTGCGGCGGATGCGGATAAATGGTGTCGTTGTGCATCAGCTGGCCCTGCCGATCGAGGATTACAACTTTGCAGCCTGTACGGAATCCCGGGTCTATCGCCAGCACTTTCTTGCCACCCAATGGCGGTGTTAGCAGCAGCTGCCGGAGGTTTTCCGCAAAAACCTCTATGGCTTTCGCATCGGCTTTTTCCTTATAGAAAGCCCGTACTTCATTTTCTATCGAAGGCGCAATCAGGCGCTTGTAGGAATCTTTCAGGGCCTGATCGCAAAGTTCGGCGGTGGTGGATTGTCTTTTTACAAACAGGGAGCTCAGGCGTGCCAAAGCCTCTTCGCCCTCAACCGTAACTTTTACCTTGAGCAGCCCTTCCTGCTCCGCCCTGAATAAAGCCAGAAGCCGGTGTGAAGGAGCTTTTGGGAGTTGCTCGTTCCAGTCGAAATAGTTGGAATAGGTTTTGGCTTCTTCCAGCTTATCTTTTACAACAGTGGCACTGATTTGCGCCTGTTGATGATAAAGTTTACGGATGCGTTCTCTTGCTGTTGGATTTTCGGCCATCCATTCTGCCATAATATCAAGGGCTCCCGCCAGGGCTTCGCTGCTGTTGTTTACGGCCTTTTCGGTCTTCACAAATGTGGGAAGCAGCTTATCCAGATCCGTAATTTCCTGCTTCATAATAACGGCAGCCAGTGGCTCAAGCCCTTTTTCGCGGGCGATGGTGGCGCGTGTCCTTCTTTTGGGTTTATAGGGAAGATAAAGATCCTCCAGCCTCTGCATTGTTGTCGCCTGCATGATGCTTAATTTCAGCTGATCATCAAGCTTTCCTTCTGCGGCAATAGACTCCAGTATAAACGCACGGCGCTTCTCCAAAGCCTCCAGCTGTTCGAGCAGTTTCTGTATTGTCGCGATCTGAACCTCGTCAAGCGATCCGGTCATTTCTTTACGGTAGCGGGCGATAAATGGAATGGTAGCGCCTTCGCCCAGAAGTTTGATTACCTGGCGAACAGCCTGATGTTCAATCAGTAACTGCTTTGATATCTGTGTAGAAAAGTGTGTTGTTTCTGTCATTTTCCTTGAACCTAAAAGACGGCTAAGTTAAGCAGAAATACGCAAAAACAGGGTGCTAAACAGCTGTAATTCTATCGCACCAGATTAACAACGCCGCGCTGCACCACTTCTTGTGCAGCCTGAAAGCTGCTCTCCAGGCTCTCATAACGCATCAGCCATACATAAGCAGCAACGGGAGCAGCTGCACCGTTAATGGTGCCATCCCAACCGTCATCAGGGGAGTTGCTTTCAAAAACGAGCTGCCCCCAGCGGTTGTAGATCAACAGCTGAAAATTATTCAGAGCCGAAACAGCCCCCAGTGGCTTGAATGTCTGATTCCGCGCGATATTACTTTTGGGTCTGAAAGCATTGGGCAGGTAAATGTTGGCAAACCAGATCACTACCTCATCGGTATTTACACAGCAATTGGTATCGGTTACAGTAACCGCGTAAAGCCCTTTTTCTTCAACATCCAGGGTGCGTTCGTTGCCGACTATTTCATCCTCAAACATCCAAATGTATTCGTCATATACGCCGGCATCCAGCGTAATGGATGAATTAGGCAGGATGAAAATGGTGTCGGCATAATTTCCGATTTCAACAGGGGGTAAGGGGTAAATTTCCAACTCCCTTTCGTGTTGAAAGGATTGCCCGTTCTCGGTTTCAGTAACGGAAACGGTATAAAGCCCCGGTTCAGAGAAGATATGCTGGCCACGCGAGCTATTGGCTGTTGCGCCTGCATCACCAAACTCCCAAAGCACTTGATCATGATTGACTTCATTTTGCAGCCTGAAAATCGTAGGCTGTCGGTGGCAATGATTTTCCCACCAGAAATGGGGGATATCGAAATAACTGCTGATGAAATTGGGCAGGCCTTCTTTGCTTCCTGAGGCGTTTAAGGCCAGACCTTCGGTGGTGTTGCCATCTAGAGTATTATAATTACAGGCTGTTCCGGCACGTTTTGGATTGTAAATAACACCGAGATGATCGTAAGCCGACAGCGCCTGACCAAAGCTACCCAGGTAAATTCTTCCGTCCACAGCGAGTTGCAAGGCTCCCATTTGCCTGCCATCATTGAAGGTATAGGCATGTATTTCCTCCGGATTATTGATATCTGTTAAGGCTAAGTTAAACTGATACAGGTAGTTGTTGCTGTTATCGAGTGGATTGGTAGTCAGGTATAAAAGCTTGCTGTCGGGCGAAAACTCCAGGCTCAGCGGATAATTAAACTGCCCGGCATTGCTTGTGATAGGGTTGCTTACCTGACCGGTAGCCGTGTTAAAGGCAGCCAGCTCAACGATACCTGCATCGGGAATGGCCAAGGCAATTTTTGACCCATCGGGACTTATTTTCATATAACCCCCATTGTTATTAAAATCTCCATCATGAATGGCACCAACTGTGCTTTCCACTGGCTCAACGGAAATGCTGTCGTTCATCACACGAAAACTGAAATAGCTTCCCCCTTTTGTGGCTCCAAAACCATGGGTTACCAGCCAAAAATCTTCGCCGTTTTGGTGTTGAACAGCAGCAAGCTTCTGTGCATTCTGTTCGAGCAATAAGATGTTTTTTTCTGTTACCTCCCAGCTGTATCCAACTTTTTCAATCACTGAATAGCGTACGCCATTTGTATAAACAGGCGGTATATAAAGATCGGCGGTTATCAGAAAGTACCTATTGGGATTGCCCGGTGATGGAATAAAAAGTGCAGATTGATTTGCCAGCAAATTTCCCATTAATGCTGTACCGTTGGTTAATTCAAAATAGCCACTGCCCGAAACCTTCATACCATCGGAGAAGAAAAGCAGATTGCCATCGGCATCGCTTATCGCGCTCACTCCTTTAGGAATATCAATGCCGCCCGGCATAGATGTTGAAACAGGAAATGTTTCTTCTTCAGAAAATGTAAGCTGCGCTTTTTCTCCGAAATTCCAGTTAAGTACCTGTCCGGGCAAGCTGTAATCGCAGGCTGTCTTTTCCTGTGCATACAGGCTGTTTAACGAAAATATAACAAGCAATAGTACAAAGCCGGTTCCTGCTTTTTTGAGTTTGAAAAGGATTGCCAACATGATTTACGGTCTCTTTATTTGTTAATAATCAAAGTTTTGCTGGCAAAGCTGGTGGCTGTTGTTAGCATGATATGATACGATCCGGGAAGTAAATCTCCGGTAGGAATTATAAGATCAATACCTGCATGTTTGTTGGCAGCAATTGTTTTTTCGAGAATGAGCCTGCCATCGTTGGCAAAAATATAGAGCTGGGCTTTTTCCTTTATCTGGTCGGCAGTAAGTTTAACCTTATCACTGGCCGGGTTAGGGTTTATTGTCACCAAACCGGAAACATTGTTTAGCTCGTTCAGCCCAATATTGCAGGCGTTGAAGTCGAAGAAAATCGTCAGCTCATCTGTATTTTGGCAGCCGGTAACGGGATTTGTCACGACAACATCCCACGACTGGAAATCTATCCAGTTGCCATTGGTTGTGGCCCGCACTTTGCGACTGGTGCTTCCGTTGGTCCAGAGGTAATTCATATTGGGGCCTCCATCGAGCCAGACAGAATCACGCACACACACATTGATGGTATCCGTTGAATACCAAGGAATTGAGCTTGGTTTAATGTCAACTTCAGGTAAGCTGTTTACGGTTACTTCAACAGTTGCTGTTACGATTTTAAAGCCATCATTGGCCTGCACGGTGTACACCGTATTGCTCGTGGGGCTTACCACCGGATTTTGTTCGTTTGATGTCCAGCTGCTGTTGTTTGCCGTCCATGAATAGCTGTATTCGCCACTACCGCCCAGCGCAGTAGCCGAAAGTTCGGTATTCTCGTACAGACAGATTACGGCTTCGCTTACCTGCGCATAAACAGCCAGATAATCACCTGCCGTAAATACAGTGGTAGCATCGGCAGGGCTTGAGCAGCCATTGTTGTCGAGGATATACAACTGATAGGTCGTTGGAACATTCAACAGTTTTGTCATTGGATTCTGGACGTTGAACGCGGCAGGATCTTCAAGCGAATCGGCCGGAGACCAATTGTAGTTGTATGAACCCGAACCGCCGCTAGCCGAGCCATTCAATTGGATAGCCGTACCAACATTGATGTTCTGATCGGGGCCGGCATTGGCCGCCGGAACAGGTTTAACTTCTACTTCCACGGTGCTTGTTACTGTAAGCTGTCCGTCGAAAACTGCGACTGTATAGCTTGTTGTTGTGCCAGGAGAAACCTGTGGGTTTCTGATATCCGAGCTGAAGCCTGCAGGTGATGAGGACCAGCTGTAGGTGTAATCGCCGGCACCGCCGCTCGGCGTGGCATTTAGCTGTGTTGATTCACCCAGACAAATCACAGCGGGAGCAGCGGTTGCCTGTACAAAAAGCGCACCCCCCGTTACTGTAATGACCACCTCATCTGTTTCAACGCAACCGCTGATGTTGTCTGTGGCGGTAAGTGTAAAAACTGTTGTCTGTGAAAGATTTACAGTACTTGTAATCAAGCTGGTAGGATTATTCACCAGGTTTTGTGGTTCCCATAAATAGCTGATATCGCCTGTGCCTCCGGTTACATCACCAGTTAAATCAACGGACCAACCATTTGGTATTTGCTGATCTTCACCGGCATCAACATAAGGATATTCAGGTACTACAACTGTTTTGGTAATGGATCGGGCGCAATAATCCATCCCGGTTTTTGTTGTAAGCGTCACTTCATAACTCCCCGGACTGTTGTAGGTATGTGCCGGATTTGATTGTGTGGAAGTGCCACCATCGCCAAACTCCCAGCTGTACGAAGTGATGGCTGAACCGGCGGGTTCTACACTACTCAGGTCAGTAAACTGATTGGGGCTGCCGTAGCAGACTTCTTCAAAATCAAAATCAGGGTTTGAAAGCGGCGCAATCACTGCTTCAAGGGTGATTGGTTCACTGGTGATGTTGTCAACAGTAATTTCAAGGCTGTAAGTGCCTGAATAGGCTAAATCGGGGTTGTTAATCACCGGATTTTGTTGATTGCTGGTAAATCCATTGGGGCCTGTCCAGCTGTAGGTAGCATCAGGATACGACTCTGCAGTCAAAAACAAATCGTCGCCATAGCAAACAGGGCTGTTGCTTCCGATAGGCGGAGGCAGGATGGTGCAATCAGTTTCGCCGCTGCCGCCAGTTTTGGAGAAGGTTATTTCGCAGGGGCTATTAGAAAAGTTTGTAATAAGCAAAATGTAGTATTCGCCAGTTTGTCCGTTAGGGATATATGCAGTTTCAGTGGGATTTCCTGAATAACTGCATGAAACAATTTTATTACCTGTTAAAGCGCCTTGGCAAGGCATCACCGGATCGGTAAATGGTCCCCAAACGATGTAATCAATGTCTCGTAATGGAGAACTTTCCATGAAGATACTGATGTTACCAGGTGTTAGTATTTTCATATGATACCAGGCAGGATTGGGCGTAGAATTCAAACAACCATAATTAGGCCCACTCTGACCGGTGCCAGAGTTTACGCCGGCAGGAAAAGTATAAACATTTGTGGTGCAGAAAGGAAACGACTTATGACAGGAATCGTTTACCGCATCCCTGCCCATGATATTATTCATCAGATTATCGCCATATACAGCACTCAAATCCAGCATAATATCGGATGAGGTAAGCTTATCGCGCCTTTTTTCGAGCAGTTTGATAGAATCAAGGGCAGCAAAATATTGTTGCCTGATTGCGTTGCTGTTTTCATTGTCGGTCTCAATAGTTATGAATCCCGGCTGAGGTTCGGTCAGGTTGGATGCATTGCGTTGCAGGTAGTCGTAAAATTGCATACGCGTGCTTAAGCCCGGGATGTCAGTAAGGTCGATACTGATTTTTTCAGCTGTCGTATTTGTAGTTTGACTTTTTAAGTCAGATGTACTAATTAACAAGAATATTAATGAGGCAACCAGCATGCTGCAACTCAGACGAAATGTATTGATGTTCATATATTTATCCCCGATTGTAAATAATTTTTGTCATAAACCGGGCTTTCGCCTCGTTTAATCTATGCCAAAAATGAATGTAAATTAATAAATGGGTTTTCCTTTTTCGGGGCGAAAATTACAAATATTGTTGCAATTACAAGTGTAATATCGAAATTTGATGCCTTAGATCATGGCTGTTTGACAAACTGTTGCGTTAATGATTAGGGTAATATTTCCCTGTAAATCAACTCTATAGTGTTTATATTAAGCTGCTTATAAAAAATTTTTAGGCAGCAGCCAGGCTTCAATCTGATTTTATGAGTTTGCGGGATATCGTATGATGGCCATCAGTGATCGTCAAAAAATAGATGCCATTTGGTTGGATCATTAAATCGAGCTGAATTGTTGTAACGGGTTTGCTCAGTTTTAGCTGATCCCGGTGGATTAGGTTTCTTCCATCGGCTGCCCTAACAAGCAGACTTACGGTAGCCTCCATATTTTTAACAATAAGTTGGAATTGACCGTTTCCTGGATTTGGAAATATCCTGAGCTGATCCGTATTTGCCAGTTCTTCCAGACCAATGTTACAGCTGTTAAAGTCGAAGAACACAATCAGGCTGTCGTTGTTTACACAGCCCGTTAATGGATCGGTGACCCTAACCGACCAATCCTGCACATCAATCCAATTGCCGTTGGTGAGGGCTTTCTGTCGTTGTGCTGTTGCACCGTTCATCCACAAGTAGCTGAATCCGGGGCCTGCATCAAGCCAGACAGAATCGCGCACACAAACAAAAATGGTGTTATCAGTGGGCGTATAAGCTGATGGCGTGATATCAACCTGAGGCAACGGTTTGACGGTGATACTTAGTGTTTCTTCTACGGTTAAGAAACCATCACTGACTGCCACGGTGTACAGGGTTGTTGCTTCAGGGCTTATTTCCGGATTTGCTGCTGTGGATTGCCAGCCCGAATTGTTGGTACTCCAGAGGTAGGTATAGTTTTGGCTGCCGCCACCAAAAGCTGTGGCATGCAAATGTGTGGTTTCTCCCAGGCAAATCGCCTGCTGGTCTGCTTCAACAAATACCCCCAGCTGATCTCCTCCAGTGATAACAGCCGTTTCAGAAATTGCTGAGCAACCGTTTAAGTCGGTGACAAGGAGTGTGAAATTTGTTGTAGCATACAATATTTTTGTTTGTGGCTGAGGCTGGTACTGCCCGGTTTGCGGGTTGTCAAGCGAGTCGGCCGGTGTCCACAGATAAACAAAATTGCCAGTGCCCCCGCTTGCACTTCCTTCGAGTGTTGTAAATGTTCCAATATTGATGACTTTATTGGGGCCGGCGTCGGCAACAGGCGAAAGATTTACCGTTATGGTATGCTGATCCTGTGCTGTATTCATCCCATCGGAAACAACAACACTGTAGGTTGTTGATTGGATTGGTTCCACAACAGGATTCGGTAGGGTAGAGGTGAAGCCGGAATTAGACGAACTCCAGGAGTACGTGTAATTACCGGAACCGCCAAAGGTGTTTGCATTTAGCTGCACCTGCGTTCCTGAACATATTACAGCGGCATCAGCAGTAATTTCAACGCCCAGCGGCCCGCCTGTTACAGTAACCTGAACGGCATCATCTGTAATACAGCCCGAGGCTGTGTTGGTAACTTGCAAGTTGAAGCTGCGCGATTGTTCCAGCGGAACTGTTGTTGGGCTTAATGCTTCCGGATTGTCAAGAAAATTAGCCGGAGTCCAGCCGAATGTGTAATTCTGGTCACCCGAAACAGAACCTTCCAAAATAGCTGTAAAGCCATAAACAATTTCCTTGTCATTGCCGGCATCAGCAACCGAGAGCTGCCCTACTTCAACGGCCACACTGCCATCCACTTGGTTTTCACCATCCGAAACACTCAAGATATAGGTTGTAGTCACTTCCGGATAAACCATGGGGTTGGCTTCGTTGCTTGTAAATCCTGAAGGATTGGAAGTCCACGAATAGGTGTAGCTACCGCTTCCGCCGCTGGCATTGGCATGCAGTTGTGAGCCATGTGCGGGGCAAACAAAATCAGGCGTTGCAGTCGGGTTTATGGATAAAACAGTTCCGGAAACAATTACTGTCATCTCATCTTCACTTGGGCAGCCTGAGGCAGCATCTGTTATGTTGAGTTCAAAAATCTGGGTATTTTCCAATGCCAGTGTTGTGGGTTGCAGCAGGCTTGGGTCATTCAGCATGGAAGCAGGTGTCCATTGCACGCTATAACCGCCTGAACCACCACTTACACTGCCCTGTAAAACCGCAGTAGTGCCTGCCGGAATGGTGATATCTGGTCCTGCATTGGCAGTTGTAACAGCGCCAACTAATACTGTAATCTGCTCAAAAACGCTGTTTTGGCCGTCGTTCAATTCAATTTGATAGGTGGTCGTTTCATCTGGCACTACAGTTGTTTGGGCAGTTGTGGCTTGCCAGGAGGAAGGCGGCACCGTTGTCCATAAATAGGTATAGCTGCCCGAACCGCCCGAAGCAGTTGCCTGAAGCGTGCTGCTTTCGCCTGCACAGATCTCGGCAGGATTTGCTGATGCGGTTACATTCAACAGGCCTCCTGTAGTGAAAATGGTTACCTGATCATCTGTAGTACAACCACTTATATCGTCTGTGATGGTGAGCGTAAAAACAGTGGAATTGTCAAGGGCTACTGTAAAAGGATTTAGAATAGCACTATTTTCTAACATTTCAGCGGGCTGCCAAGCAACAGTATAATTGCCTGATCCACCTGATACAGACCCTTCCAGTTGTGTTGTCCAGCCTGTAGTAATCGTTTGATCATCTCCTGCATGGGCAACTGAAACAGGACCGACTTCCACAAAGACTTCATCATCCAGGCTGTTTTGCCCGTCGAAGACATTCAGTAGGTAAGTTGTGCTTATTCCGGGGCTCACAACAGGATTGGCAAGGGTTGAATTAAAACCTGCGGGGTCACTTGTCCAGGAATAGGTATAGCTGCCGGAGCCTCCACTGGCGTTGGCATGTAGCTGGGTGGATTCGCCCGGACAAATATTGCTGTCATCAACTGTCGGCGCAATAGCGAATTCGTCTCCAATTACTGTAATAACAACATCGTCTTCGCTGACACATCCGCCCGAATTGTCGGTAACGAAAAGCGTAAATACTGTTGTTTCTGTGAGCGCTAAGGTGTTTGTTTGAAGGTTGTTGGGATTAGCAATCAGATTAGAAGGCTCCCACTGAAAACTGTAATTTCCGGAGCCGCCTGTTGCATTGCCCTCCAGTTCGGCAATCCACCCATGAAATACCGATTGGTCTTCTCCGGCATCCACTGTGGCAGCCATTTTAACCAACACCTGTTTGCTGATATCCTGTGCGCATTCACTCTGTCCTGTGTAGGTTGTCAGGCTCACCTGATAAGGTCCGGCTGCTGAGTAGGTATGGGTTGGGTTTTGCAGGTTCGATTCTGTACCATCACCGAAAGCCCAATGCCAGGTTGTGATTTCACCTGAGGGCGGATTCACTGTGGAAAGATCCGTGAATACCGTTTCTTCACCCAAACAGGCTTCTGTAAAAGAAAAATCAGGAACAGGCATTGGGTTTATTTCCACTTCAATCTGGACAGGATCGCTCTGGCTTGAACCTACTGTAATCACTAAGGTATAAGTGCCCGCATTAGCCATTGTTACATTATTGATAATCGGATTCTGCTGATTGGAAGTGAAGCCATTGGGGCCAGTCCATAAATAAGATGCCCCTGTAACATTGTCGGCATACAATTCAAGGGTTTCGCCCACGCAAACTGGGCTGTTGCTGCCTATTGGCGGTGGCACGATAGAGCAGTCCGTTTCGCCGGCGCCGGCAGTTTTCTGGAAAGTGATGTTACCTGGCTGATTGGAGTAATTTGTGATCAAAAGAATGTAGTACTGTCCCACTTGTCCGTTATCAATATGAGCATGCTCAACGTTTATGTAAGAGAAGCTACAGTCGTGCAAATTGCCTGAGGGATAAAAATTCGGATTTGCCGTATTACTTGGGCATGCATCACCGCAATCTGAAGTAAGGTCATCAGGACAAGGGCTTACAGGATCATTGTAGGGTCCCCATAAAGCAAAATCGATATCCATGTCTTCACCATTGGTTTTGATGCCCACCATCTCTATAGTGATATCTCCGGCCTGCAATATCCGCATATGATACCAAACAGGATTTGGTTGGGAGCTTAAACAGCCATAATCAGGTCCTGGCTCTGCCACACCGGAATTATAGCCGGCAGGGAAGCTGTAAATTTCCCCCGTGCAAAAAGGATCGGATTCAGCACAAAAATCTCCGCGCAGGTTGAGCTGATCGCCCAATGCATAGGTTACCCAGGTTTGCTTTAGCTGTGTTTTCCATTGTGCAGCAGCTTCAGCAAGTTCTGTTTTTGTCATTTCGTTTGCCTGCGTTTCGAGCTGAGCCATCAGTTGTTCAAAAAGTAGAGCTACTGTTTGATCTGATAAGTCAGCTTTCCCAACTATATGGATGCTTCCGGATTCAGTTCCTGTTTCTGCATAAAGTTGCGGATGTGCTTTAACAGCGGCCAGCAGTTGGATGCGCTTTTCCAGCAGGGGAATGTTGTAGAGATTAACAGTATTCGATCGCTCAGCAGTATTGCTCATCTGTGCATACACAGGCGATGAAACCAGCAATATTATTGCCAGTAGAAAGCAATTCATTGGTTGTAAAGGTGTTTTCATCTCTCAATTTTTCTCGAAGCAAATGTTTGGTTAGGCGAGATTTGCTTTTTATTCTTGGATAAAATTAATATTTTTTTAATAGGCATTGTTGGGTTACGTAAAATATTAATCTCTTGCTGTCCATTTTCAGGTTCTGCCGAAACACTATCTTTGTTGGCTGAACTCCATATGCAAAAGATACTATGAATACAGCTCTATTAAGGTACTTATACCTCTCGTTGCTATTGCTTTTTGGCTTCAATTTGAGTTTGTCAGGGCAGCAGGCTATTTCGGGTACAATCAGTGGGTTTGGAAACCAAATGCTTCTGCTGGAAGCCATCCGTGGTGACAAGAAGATGCCTGTTGACTCCACATTCACTGATGTTTCAGGGAGTTTTTATTTTAATGAGGCATTAAGCCCGGGCATGTACCGGATTTCAACTTCAGGTGGCAACAGCCTGAAGCTGCTCTATAATAACGAGCCGGTGCAGTTTGTTATGGATGATCCATCGGAATCCGGAGGACTGCAATTTATAAAGTCGGTAGATAATGCGGTGTGGTCTGATTATACCGCACTGCGCGACAAGGTTTTTTATTTGTTGGAGCTGCTTAAGCCTGTTGTTGGAAAGTATGAACAGCCTTCGGCCTTTCATGCTTTAGCAGTAAAAGAGTTTGACAGTTTGCAGCAGATGCTTAATCAATCGGCTAATTCCTGGATTGAGTCCTATCCCGAAAGTCTGGCTGCCTTGTATATCAGCACGGATTTGCGGCCACAAATTGACCTCAGCGCCGATTTTCGCACGCAAAGAGAAACAATGAAAAAGGAGTTCTTTGCGCGTACCGATTTTAGTGATACGTTATTGATCAGAAGTGATGTCCTTACCCGAAAAATGATCGATTTCCTGTCGCTGTACCAATCGGAAGATCAGTCGATGCAGGCCGTGCAATTTGAGTTTATCAAAGGCCTCGACCGACTCTTTGAATATGCCTCCGTTGATGAGACAATGTATATTTTTGTGCTCGAATACATGATTAATGGCTTTGCGCAGCTCGGACTTCCCGCCGTTACAGATTTTATCAGCAGCCTCCCGCATTTTGATGCGGTGTGTATGGAAACGGCCAGCCTGATGAAGTTGGAACAAATAGTAGGTCCCTACCGCAGCACTTTGATTGGCGCAAAGGCTCCTGAATTATTTACGCAGGATATCAATGGCAATGATTTTTCGCTGGCGCAGATACAGAAACCATATACCCTGATCGTGTTCTGGTCCATTACTTGTCCGCATTGCCTCGAAATGTTGCCTCAACTAAAGGCTTTTGTGCAGACACATGAACAATACGCAATCGTATCTGTAGTTTTGAGCAAGGATGAGCAGCTTCTGAATGATTTTGTAAAAGCAGAAAATTACGATTGGATTCACCTGAATGATGGTTTGGGCTGGGAAAGCCCGATGGCCAATGAATACAATATTTTTGGAACACCAACATTGTTTGTGCTGGATGAACAGAAAAATATTGTTGCCAAACCTTCCGGTATGAAAGAGCTGAGGCTTTTTGAGCAGCAAAATCAACAAATTAAATAAGGCTTTTTATGAAATATTTACTTGATCAACATGTAAAACACAGCATTATTTTTTTGTTTCGAACAGCATTGGTGCTTGTTTCACTTTTGAGTTTGACCTTAAGTTCTGTTCGGGCGCAACCGACAACAGATCAATGGGTTGATTCGGTATATCGCAGCCTTAGCCTGGAGCAGCAGATAGGTCAGCTGATTATGGTGAGGGCCAACCAATCCGGAAAACCATACGATGAACAAATTGAAACCTATGTAAGTGTATATAACATTGGTGGTGTCACTTTTTTTAAGGGTGATGCGCGTGCCCAGCTCATTCAGACCAACCGCTGGCAGCAGCTGGCTCAAACGCCGCTTTTGATCTCTATCGATGGCGAATGGGGCTTGGGAATGCGTTTGAATAACACCATTTCGTATCCTTTGCAGATGACGCTGGGTGCTGTTGAAAATGATGCGCTGATCGCCAACATGGGTGTTCAAATTGCTGAACAATGCCGAAGGATGGGTATTCACATGAATTTTGCTCCGGTTGTTGACGTGAATAACAATCCGAAAAATCCTGTAATCGGCATGCGAAGCTTTGGCGAAGATCCCGATGCCGTTGCCCGTAAATCAAGTGCTTATGCACTGGCGCTGCAAAATAATGGCATCATATCTACCACAAAACATTTTCCCGGACACGGCAATACGCAAAGCGATTCGCATTACACCCTGCCTTTGGTAGATGAATCGCTAGAAGCATTGCAAGAAGTGCCATTGGTGCCTTTTCAGCAACTAATCGATACCGGCATTGAAGGGGTGATGGTGGCCCATTTGTACCTGTCGGCACTGGCCGAAAGTCATAACCTTTCTTCCTCACTCTCCTATAATATTGTAACAAAACTGCTGAAGGAACAAATGGGTTTCGATGGACTGGTAGTGACTGATGCGCTGGATATGAAAGGCGCTACTGCTCATACAAGTAGTGAAAATGTAGCACTGATGGCACTTATGGCGGGGAACGATATATTGTTGTTGCCCGAAAATGTCCCTGCAGCTGTGGCAGCTATTCGTGATGCTGCCCAACAAGATTCCCTCGTGAAGAGACGCATTGAAGAAAGCTGCCGTAAAATATTAAAATACAAATATAAAGCAGGGCTTCACCAATACAGGCCGGTGTTTCCTGAGAAGCTGATGGCGGATTTACATCAAAAGGAATACCAAATATTGGTGCAGGAGTTATTCGAAAATGCCATTACCTTGCTGGAAAATAAAGCGGAGATGATCCCTTTAACGGCAGCCAAGCTTGAAGGTAAAAAGCTTGCCACCCTGGCTATTGGCCTTAACGAGCCGGGAATATTTCAACGCAGCTTACAGGATTTGGGCTTGGATGCCAGTCATTTTGTGCTCCCTAAAAACTTCAGTGATACCCAAAAAGAAGCCTTGTTGGATCAGTTGAAACCTTTTGATTTAGTGGTCGTTAGTGTTCAGAATACCCATATTATGGCTGGCAGTAAATTTGGTATCGAGGACGATCATATCACCTTTTTCAATAAGTTGTCGGCTAGAAATGAAGTTGTTTTTACACTTTTTGCAAGTCCGTATGCGCTTGACTTTTTTGATTTCAACAGTTCTTGCAGGGCTGTGGTAATGGCTTATCAGGATAAACCGGAAGCACAACTGGCAGCTGCTAAAGCACTGATGGGCAAACAAAAGATTAGTGGTAAACTGCCGGTGAGCGTTGGCAAGCGTTTCGAGCTAGGGCAGGGCATACAGCTGGAGACCTTTGTGGCCGAAAAAAGGCTAGATTCTGGCTTGATCGAAAACACGTACACCTATAAAATTGATTCCATTGCAAGAGATGGCATTCAGCGAAAGGCTTATCCCGGCTGCCAGATTGTAGCATTGCACAAAGGAAAACTCGTCTATCAGAAAAATTTTGGATACCTTACTTACGATAGCGTGCAAGCTGTTGAGGATCATACGCTCTATGATTTGGCCTCACTCACCAAAGTCCTTTCTTCAACCCTGGCAGTGATGAAGCTGTACGAAGACAGCCTGCTTAAACTGAAGGATAACCTTGGAAAATATTTCCCTTTTCTACTGAAAACAGATAAGAAAGATATTACACTGATGGAAATACTTACCCATCAATCAGGATTTGACGGCTGGATACCCTATTATCTGGAAACTGTTTCGCCCAATGGCCCTTTATTGGCTTATTACAGCGATGTTTCAGATACTGAATTTCCGTTTCGTGTGGCCGATCATCTCTATATGAACAGGTCATACAGGAACAGAATATTTCGTCAAATATCCGAAAAGCCACTTAAAAAGAAGGAGTACCGCTACAGTGATCTGGGCTATTATTTTATCCCCGAAATAGTTGAAGCCATTACAAATGAGCCATTTGACAAGTATCTTGAAGAAGTGTTTTACAGGCCAATGGGTCTCACGCATACCTTATTCCGGCCGCTGAATAAATTTTCAAAAGACAGCATCGCTCCAACAGAGTTGGATTTGGCTTTCAGGCAGCAGCTGCTCAGGGGCGATGTGCACGATCAGGGTGCCGCTATGCTGGGAGGTATTTCGGGGCATGCGGGGCTGTTTTCTAATGCGTTGGAAACCGCCTTGCTGATGCAGCTTTTTTTGCAACAGGGAGCATTCAATAGCCAACAATTCCTCAATGCAGAGACTGTGGCCTATTTTACAACGGCCCATTTTAAGGAACGTGACAACCGCCGTGGAATAGGCTTCGACATGCCGCCCGTTGATCCCAATTTTAAGTATCGTACACCTGGAATCAGTGCATCAATGGATAGCTTCGGTCATACGGGTTTCACAGGCACTTTTGCCTGGGCTGATCCTCAAAATGAATTGATAGTTGTATTTTTGTCCAACAGAATTTACCCCGACAGTGCTAATCCGCTGCTTATGAGGCTCAATATCAGGACTTACATCCATGAGCTGTTCTATAAAGCAGTTGAAGACACAAAACAGGACAGCTAAGGAAAATGATGCATCAGGTGAAACCGATTCCGTCTGCCAAGAAAGAAAGCCGTAATTTATTTATTACGGTATGGCTTAATTTTGGGATCGCCATTGCAGAACTTATCGGAGGCTTTTTCTCTAACAGCCTGGCATTGATTTCTGATGCGTTGCACAACCTGAGCGATGCCACCGCCATGCTGATTACGTATATTGCGTTAAAGATCAGTAAGAAAGACGCAACAAAAAAGCATACCTTTGGTTATAAGCGGATACAGATTCTTGCGGCGCTCTTCAATGCGGTTACCCTTATTGGTATTTGTATTTTTCTGATTGGTGAGGCTTACGAACGCTTTCTGAATCCCGAATCGGTTAAGGCAACACCCATGTTGATTGTGGCCACTATCGGCTTAATAGCCAATTTGATAAGTGTGTTGCTGCTACGTCGGTTTTCTGCCGGCAACCTCAATATTAAAGCCGCTTACCTGCATCTTATTGGTGATACCTTATCGAGCGTGGCTGTGATAGTTGGCGCTCTGCTGATGATGTATTTTCAATGGCATTGGGTCGATCCGCTGATAACTGTGCTTATCAGTCTGTATATTATCAAGGAAACCTATCATGTGCTGGCAGAGACTTATCAGATTTTGATGCAGTCTGCGCCAAAGCATGTAAAACTTGATGAAGTAAGTAATTTTATCAGGCAGCTGGCTGGCGTCAGCGACGTTCATCATGTCCATCTGTGGAGCCTTACTGATCAACAGATTCATTTTGAGGCCCATATCGAACTGCAGCATGATATGAAAGTATCTGAAAGCCAATTGATTTGTGAGATGATTAGCCGGGAGCTCAAAGCGAACTTTGGCATACAGCATGTGACGCTACAGTCGGAAATTGCGTTTTGTAGCGATAAAGAGCTGATAGTAAAAAATGAAACTAAATAAACTAAACTAAATCTTATGCGATCTATCTTATTATGGATTTTATCCTTGGTGTTAATGGCGGCACTGGCTATTTATCAGCGCACTACCGGACCAACTTATCCGGTGAATGGAAATGTTGAAATAGCCGGGGAAAGCTATTCGTTTAAATTGCTCAGAAGCCATGATGCAGATCAGGATGCCCCTTTTGTGATGGAGGTGCCGGAAGGAACCAAAGGTATATTCCGCTTTAAAAGGTTCAAGAGTCATGACGAATGGAGTGCAGTAGAGCTACAGGAAAGCGAAGGAACCTTAAAGGCTGCCATTCCGGTGCAACCGCCTGCCGGGAAAGTAGAATATCAGATTGCAGTTTGGGATGGAACGCGGTATCTGCCACTAACCGAAGATCCAGTAATCATCAGGTTTAAAGGTGCTGTTCCGGATTTTGTGCTGATACCTCATATTTTCTTTATGTTCTTTGCCATGGTTTTCAGCATTCGAACGGGTTTTGAGGTGCTTGTGAAAGGCAAAAACACTTACTTCTACACAACAGGCACGATGTTGCTGTTTTTGGTTGGCGGACTGATTTTAGGCCCTATCGTGCAGAAATATGCCTTCGATGCCTATTGGACAGGCTGGCCCTGGGGACACGACCTCACTGATAACAAAACCATTGTCGCGTTTCTGTTTTGGCTAATTGCCTGGTTAGTGTTACGTAAGAATAAACAAAACAGGGTATGGCCTGCTGTGGCTACTTTCGTAATGCTGGCAATATACCTGATTCCGCATAGCGCCTTGGGCTCAGAAATTGATTATACGAAGCTTGAAAACCAACCTCAAACCGAAAGTAAAAAATGACACTTGCTATAATAATACTTACTGTACTAATTTCTATTGCTGCTTTTAACAATGCCGAGCTGTTTCAGCGTTTTCGCTTTAATGCCTGGCTTATCAAAGAGAAGAAACAAAGCTGGCGTTTTTTTACTTATGCAGTGCTGCACGCCGGCTGGATGCATCTTTTGGTGAATATGTTTGTGTTTTATTCATTTGGCCGCTTTGTGGAACAGGCTTTTATACAGGTTTTCGGGATGGGGCAGGGCTTGCTCTATTTTGTATTGTTGTATGTGGGAGGCGTAATTTTTTCCACCTTATATGATTACAACAAACAGAAGTCGAATCCCTATTACGATGCTGTAGGTGCTTCGGGAGCGGTAGCTGCTGTGTTGTTTTCGAGCATATTGCTGGCGCCAACCAACAGCCTTTTTATCTTCCCGATTCCTTTTCCTGTCCCTGCTTGGATATTTGGTTTGCTTTACCTCGTTTATTCAGCCTATATGGGTAAGAAAGGAGCCGACAATATTGGTCATAATGCCCACTTTTTCGGTGCGGTGTTTGGATTGGTATTTACGATTCTTATCAATCCTGAATTTGCGCAAATGTTTATCGTTCAGATGTTTGGGTAGTGGAATGCTTTCAGGATCTCTTTGATTAATTCAGGCTGTAATCCTCCGGCAATTTGAGCCATTTTTCGTAATTGGTGCCCATCCGTCTGACAAAATGCCGCCACATCAGATGCGATTTTGTCCGAAACAAAGCATTGACACTTGCATCGGCAACCAGCCACGAATTACGCTTTAGTTCTTCTGTGAGCTGCTTGGTCTCCCAACCTGAATATCCGAGGAAAAAACGAATTTGCGATGGATCCATCATGCCGGTTTCAATGAGCGATTGCACGGCTTCAATGTCACCGCCCCAGTATAATCCTTTCATGATGGCAAGGCTGTTGGGGATCAAATCGCCAAGTTTATGGATATAAAACAGCATATCTTTCTGCACCGGCCCACCCAGATATACCGGCGCATCAAAGGCCGGAAAGCCGAGAACAAGCTCATTAAAAGTTTTATCAATGGCCTTATTCATGATCAAGCCAAATGAACCCTCATCTTCCTCATGCTCAATGAGTAATACTACTGACCGGCCAAAGTAAAAGTCGCCCATTAACGGCTCTGCAAGCAGAACTTTGCCTTTTTGAGGGGTAATGGTGTTTGATTTAATATGAAGTAGCTTATCGATGTTCATGTGACAGAATTTTTGTTTGTTTGGCCTTCTTTTTATGCAAATGGCTAACTTTACAAACTTAATCAAAAAATATACCACAGCTTGAAAAGTATTGATCGTCAGTCAAAATTTCAAGAACTTAGGGATAAATATCCCTGGTTTGTTTACCAAAGCTACACATTTCGGTTCAAAAACGGAATGCTTCAGCTTAAATTTAACTTTAATTTAGCAGATAAATACCTGTTTGAACCTGAACTGGAAATACCGGCACGACCTTTTTATGACTGGGAAGCTATACCCAAACCGCAGCTCGAGAACCTGATTTTTCATATTGGAATGATTGAGTTAATCAGCTACTGGAAATGCAGCTGCGCACCAAAAATTATTGTAAAGTCTTTTAAACTCACTGCGGAACAAATCACTTTTTGGAAAAAACTTTATTTTCACGGCTTGGGTGAGTTTTTCTACCTGAATGGGCTTAACCCTTCCCAGCATGATTTCGTGACGATAAATTCTGATTCGGAGCGTGAATTGGAGATGATGGATCGACAACTCGATGCGAAAGTTCTGGTGCCCGTTGGTGGCGGCAAGGATTCTGTGGTTAGTCTCGAATTGTTGCGCACGACCCATAAAGTGATTCCTTTTATTATCAATCCAAGGCCGGCAAGCATTCGCTGTGCTGCTGTGGCGGGTTTTGAAGCGCAACAGATAGCGGTTGTAAACCGCAAGCTGGATCCTTTGCTGCTTCAGTTGAATGATGAGGGATTCTTGAACGGACACACCCCATTTTCGGCCCTGCTCGCCTTTGTGAGTCTGCTCACTGCTGCTGGAGCCGGACTGCGCTATATTGCCTTATCCAACGAGTCGAGTGCCAACGAACCTACCGTCCCGGGGACGGAAATCAATCACCAGTACAGCAAATCAATTGATTTTGAACGCGACTTTAGCGCCTATGTGAGCCGGTATATTCACCGTGAATTGTCCTATTTTAGCTTTTTAAGACCTTTGAACGAGCTTCAGATTGCACAGCTATTTAGTCGTTTTGAAGCCTATCATCCCGTTTTTAGAAGTTGTAATGCGGGGAGTAAAACGGACAGCTGGTGTGGAAATTGTTCCAAATGTCTTTTTACCTGGATCATATTGTCGCCTTTCATCGAGCAGCAAAAACTAACACAGCTATTCGGGAAGAACTTGCTTGATGATGCAGCGCTGCACCCGATTCTTGACGAGCTTAGCGGCAGGTCTGTCATCAAACCTTTTGAATGTGTGGGAACGCTGGATGAGGTGAATGCCGCTTTGGGCGACCTGAAAATAAAATCTCCTTTCGACAAACTGCCTGTGTTGCTAAAAAAGTATCAAATTACTGACAGTGCCATAAGTCCTGAAAAATCTGCTTTGGAAGAGCAACTCACTGCCTGGCAGGAGACACATTTTTTACCGGAATCTTTTTCGGAACTTTTAAACCGGGCGCTTTATGATTGAGCCGATTCTAAACCAACTGCGGGGGAAGCGCATACTAATCGCAGGATTTGGCCGCGAAGGGAAATCTTCACTGCGTTTTATCAAACGCTATCTTCCTGATGCGGAGGTTTCGGTGGCCGATATCAATCCGGGCGTTGCAGCGCAGCTGGCAGCTATTGATCCTGCACTGGATTTTTATAGCGGCGCAGCTTATCTGGATGAGATCTCAAGCTTCGACCTCCTTCTAAAATCGCCGGGTCTTAGCCTGAACAAACCATTGCCCAATAGCGTTCAGCTAAGCTCTCAGACGGATCTTTTTATGGCTGCTTATCACCGGCAGGTTATTGGAATAAGTGGCACAAAAGGAAAAAGTACCAGCTCCGCCTTGATCTATCATATGCTGATCAGCAACGGCTTACCGGCTCTGCTCACAGGCAATATGGGCTTCCCCTGTTTTGATATCATCCCTGAGCTCACTGCTGAAAGTATTGTTGTTTTTGAACTTTCGGCTCACCAGCTTGAATATGTCCGGCATAGCCCCGGAACCTGTGTGCTGCTGAATATATTTGAGGAGCACCTGGATCATTTTGGCAGTATGGAAAAATACCGTGCAGCAAAATTAAACCTGATCAGGTATGCCGGCATCAACGATGCTGTTATCGTACACCAGGATTTAAAAAACTTTGTTGCAGCATCTCTGGCAATTATCCGGACATTTCCTGAAACGATTGATTTCCCATTGCCTTCAGCATTGAAAGCTGCGCACAACCGACTAAATATTGAAGCGGCCCTTCATGCAGTTTCGTTTTTTGGCATAGAGAAAGAGGCAGCTTTGAAAACTTTGTCTGATTTTGAAGCGCTGCCACATCGGCTGCAATACCTGGGCAAAAGCGGTGGCATTCATTTCTATAACGATAGCATTGCAACCATTCCTGAAGCTGTTATTGCAGCGCTAAGGGCTATTCCGCAAACTAATTACCTGATTTTGGGAGGCTTCGATCGGGGAATACATTATGACAAGCTCGTGCATTATCTCTTAGATAATCCTGTTCGTGTGGTGTTTTACACAGGAAAAGCTGGTCAGCGTATAGCGGACATGCTGAAAAGTAGTGACTTTGCGGGCAATCTGATTGCTGTCGAAAATCTGGCAGAAGTTTTCGCCTGGCTGAAACAGCATGCCAAAACCGGCGAAACTTGCTTACTTTCTCCTGCAGCCGCCAGTTATGATCAGTACGAAAACTTTGAGCAAAGGGGCGAGGTGTTTTCTGCGCTGGTAAAGGAATTTGAATCCTTCACCGGCTAAGCTAACCTTTTCCAGAATGTTTCTTCCAACACGCCAACCCTTTTAATGGTATTGCGACACCATTGCAGCATCAGTTCATCTCGCTCAGTTTCGGTGAGTGGCCAGCTAAAATCCGTCAGACGCAACCTGTTCGTCAGCGTATAAAGAAGCAAGGCCGCAGAAACACTGATGTTATAACTCTCCGTAAAGCCTACCATCGGAATCCTGACAAAAGCATCTGCCTGTGCAAGTGCTTCTTCGGATAAGCCTGTTTTTTCGGTTCCAAATACCAATGCAACAGGCTGATCCAGCGGCAGGTTTTCGGGTGTGTATCCTGATTCGTGCGGACTTGTAGCAACAATGCGGTAGCCTTTTTTGCGCAAGCTTTCATAGGCATCCGGGGTGTTGAATTTTGTGCTGTTGTATTTATACAAATTCAGCCATTTGGTACTTCCCACTACCACATCAGGATTGATGTCGTATTCGTACTGGTTTTCAATGATATGCACATCTTGAATACCAGTAAGATCGCAGCTTCTGAGCACGGCGCTGGCGTTATGCGGCTGGAAAATATCTTCGAGTACAATAGTGATATGTCTGGTGCGATTGTTAAGTACCTTATCGAATTTTGCCTTGCGCTCCGGGGTGATATATTCAAGCAGGAAGTTTAATAAAACTTTGGTCTGCATGCCATTAGCGGTCTGATTCATCTTAGGAAAGCTAAGTTTTTAAAGATTCTTTTCCGGGTAAAGCGCGTTCCACCATTCAGGCTGATTTTTGAGGTAAAAATCATACCAGGCCAGGATGGATTGCTGCCATAAACGGCGTTTTTTGTAATCCACAATGTGGTGATCCTGCCCTTCAATCTCGACGTATTCAACAGTCTTTCCCAATAACTTCAGGGCGGTGTAAAGCTGAATGCTTTCACCCTTAGGCACATTGGTGTCGCTTCCACCATGCAGCAATAACAAAGGCGTGCTAACCTTGTCGGCATGGAACAGCGGACTTTGTTCGGTATAGAGTTCCTTGTTATTCCAGGGGAAATTATTCGCTGTAGCTGTTGCGCTGTACAAATAACCCCAATAGCCTTCGCCCCAATAGGATGAAATAGAGCTGATGCCTGCATGAGCGATAGCGGCCGAAAACAGGTCGGTTCGGGTAGCCAGAAGCATGGTCATAAATCCGCCATAAGATGCGCCTATGCAGCCGATGGCAGTGCTATCGATAAAGGCGTTGGAGCGGTAAAAATGCTTGGTGCCTTCAATTATTTCATCAGCAACCGTGATTCCCCAGTTGTTTACATGTCGTGCCGAAAATTCCTGTCCAAAACCGGTAGCTCCCGAAGGAATTATAACATAAACCACATAGCCATGCGCTGCAAAAAGGTTTTTGGGGTAACGGCCCCGAAAGCTTCTGTCGATAGGGTTGGTGCCTCCGTAATAATAAACGATAAGCGGGTACTTTTTATCAGGGTCAAACTGTGGCGGATAATAGACGTGCCCTGGAATCAGGTCTCCCTCTTGGGTGTTGAAATTCCAGTCATTCGTTTGTCCAAATCGTACGTTCTCAAAATCAGCTGCTTCCGGATCAGCAACCAGGCTTTCTTGCTGTGAATCCAGCTCCTTTAAAAAGGCTTTCTCGGGTGTGCTAATAGACGATCCGTCGTAAATAAGCAAAGCCTTGTCATTGGCCAGATCAAAGCCATTAACAACATCAACGGCGGTTTTTAGGGGCGTAAATGTTTTGCCAACAGGATCATATTTCACGAGTCTTTTGTAGGATTGATCTTCTGTTCTGAAATAGATCATGTCATCAAATTGACTCCACACGGCATCAAGAATTTTAGGATCGAATGATGTGGTGATGGCGTCAAGCTTTTTGCTTTGCAGCTCATAGATATAGGCCTGGGTGTCGTAATCGTTAGGGATTACGTTTTCCGGCACATCTTTTCCTGCATCTCCAAATAGCAGCGGACCGCCTGTTAGCAGGATTTTTTTTCCATCGGGACTAAATTTCGCATTGGCACTATAATTGGAAATCCATAGCGTATCGATGGTCATTTGATTCAGATCGAGCAGCATCATATATTGTTTGCTGTAAGGACGTTGGCTGTAATCGGGCTCGGATTGACTGATGAGTATCTGGTCAGAAACAGGAGAGATGTCGTGTAGCTGTGTGCTAAGCTTGCCACTGCTAAGCTGTCGGTGTTGTCCGCGCTCTAAGTCATAATAAAACAATTGTGACCTGCTGCGCCACCAAGGCCAGCGGTCAGCTATGTCTTCGAGCTTTTTCAGACCGGTCTTTTCATCTTCGGCTTTAAACTGTTTGCTGTAGAATATTCCTCCACCTTTTGGGTCAATACGATAGAATCCCATATCGCTTATGTTGTCAACGATCAGCTTGTCCTCACCCTTATCCAGCGAATGAAGCCACAAACTGCTGTTGTCTTTTTCGGAAAGACGGTAAAAGAAAGCCGCTTCTTTGGGGTGAAATTTCAGCTGTTTGCGCGAGCTGTGTCGCGTGCTGTATATTGTTTGTTGTTCGGGTAGTTGCACGATTTCAGTCCAGGAGGATTGATCACCATCCGGCTTGGTAGTTTCGCTGTAGGCGATCATCATGTAATTTCCTGAGGGATGGAGCGCTACACCTTGTAGCCTTTTGCCTTCGAGTAGCAATTCCAGGTTCATCCTTTTTTCCGGACTGATAGTCCAGTTTGCAGTGTATTCGGCTTTTTGTGTGTAACCGAGCTTTATCTTCCAGTCGCTCTCAAAATGTTTGTCGTAAAGGCTTTTAATCAAAAAGAAATGCTTGCCGGGTGTTAGTTTTATTTTTTTTGATTTGGTCGTTGTTTCACCTTTTTTTGTAACATTTTCAATAGCCAGCTGTTGTTCGCCATCCACAAATAATACAGCCAGGCCGCTTGTTTCAAGCTCAAATTCAAATTCGGCAAAACGTTCTGTTTCAAGATATCCGCTTATCAGCGTCCATGCTGTTTGCTGCTTTTTAGGCAGGTTAAAAATCACAAATCCTGATTTAGTAGCCTGTAATTTTTGCCAAAGTGGGGCATTTGTCAACTGATTATCAAGGGGGAATCCTCCTTTGGCCTGGCTGTAAGCGGCTCCGGGCAGTTGATCCAAGAGTTGCTTGTAGTTTACGGTATCGCCGTTTATATCAGGTGTTTTGCTAAAGGCAGGCCATATAACTGCCTGCGGTTCAATAGCTAACCAGGAATCAGCAATAAATGTTGTGGCGCTTTCCTGTGCGTTGACCAGCGGAAAATTAAAAAGCATCACGAGCATGAGCATAAACAGCGGGCTGCTGCTGAGTGCACTTTTTGTAGTGTTTTGTTTCATAAGAAGGATTTAACTTGGTTTTTTATTGAGACGGTTTGCTATCCTCAAAGGAGGAATCCGTTTAACAGCTACAAAAATATTATTTTTAGCATTAAAACAGCGCTTATCGACAAAGCTCAGTTAATATACTAATTTAATGCAACTGAAAAGTTTACTTAGTAAGGTTTTGGAGGCAATTCGGGGAAGGGTTTCTTTACATCGGGTTTTTGTTGGGGATTTTTGAAGGGATTGGTGCTGTTATTTTTGTCCTCTCCCATTGTGATTTCTATAATGCGTTCGAGCATGGCAGGCTGGTAGTCGTCAGCCGGCTGAAAAAGGCTCAAAGGTATTGTGCTGTTATTTAGTTGGACAACTTCTGAAACACTTGCCCCAAAAGGTGTTGGAATCAATGACTTCAGGATAAATTGTTCCGATGCCAGCGACTGGTATTGCTGATAATTGCGGTGAGCCGAGACCCGCGAAGGCGGATTAAACAGGGCAATCATTCGTATAAGCTTTTGCTTGTCAATATCCGTATAGGGATTTACTGCTTTTGTTGTCCAAACACGTTCCAATAAAATGCTGTCGGCATAAAACTCACTTATTTCGGTTGGGTATTTCAATAAACTGTCGCTGCTGTTGAGCTGGATCATTTGGATGGGGTTTAGGCTGTCGCTCTCAAATTCTCCTGCACGAAAGCGTGCCAGTTGTGCTGCGAAACTGCTGTCGTTTTCTTCCCGAATGGATGGCGGCATCTGTGCCATCAGCTGCTCAACCTGCTGTTGCAGCCTGTTGCTGATGGCTTGTCTTAAACTGTCGGGGTGTCCTGTCCAGAAAAGCTGATGCTCAGGAAATATTAAGGTGATGGTTTCGTTTTCCATATCAATCACAAACACTGATCGGGCTGTTTCGATGCGCAATAGCTGGCCTTCGATAAAAATGGTCTGACTTCCGAAATTGCCTAAGCCATCTTCCTGCTGTTCAATAATCAGCCAACCAGCCTTCGCTGATAGTGACGAAAAAACCAGCATTGACATGATTAACAAAAAATTCAAAAGACTTATTCTTATGCTTCTCATCAATGTTTTTTGAAGGCCTGCTATTCGATGCAGCGCAATACGCAGGGTCATTATTGCTTCAAAAGTACATGATTTTTTTGTATGCTATTAAATTCGTAGAAACTACAGAATCAGGAGAATTGTATGGCATGGACAAACAAAGCAATTTTTTCTGCTTACTATAATTGTGACTCAATTCGGAAATAAGAGGTGTTCATTTTTGAGAAGAAATGAAAAAATTGTAAGCATAGGCATTTATTTGAGGAAAAAAACTACTTTTGCACTTCAAAATTGTAAATGATATGGCAAATAACAAAGGACTTGAAAAGGGCGACGAACGTCTGGAAAGTGTTGAAGAAGCATTAAGTAAGTCGGAACTGTTTATCGTTAATAACCAGAAAACGCTGATCAGTATAATCACTATACTCATCGTTATCGTTTTAGGATACTTTGGTGTGAACAAATATTATATTCAGCCTAACGAGAAAGAAGCTCAAACGCAGATGTTTATGGCAGAGTGGTATTTTGAAGCTGACTCCTTGAACAAAGCCCTCTATGGCGATGGTAACAACCTGGGTTTCATCGATATTATCGATGAGTACAGCTTTACTGATGCCGGAAATCTTGCAAAGTATTATGCAGGGATTTCATTGCTCAAACAAGGCGAATTTGAAGAAGCCGTTGACTACCTGAAGGAATTCAATTCCGATGATCATATTGTTGCGGCAATGGCAATGGGTGCGCTTGGCGATGCCTATCTGGAGCTGAATAGACAAGCCGATGCTGCCAGCCAATACGAAAAAGCTGCTGATCATAAAGCCAATGAATTAACAAGCCCAATGTATCTCTTCAAAGCAGGCCAAACCTACGAGCTGATGGGAGAAAACAAAAAGGCCCTGAATATCTACGAGCAAATTAGTCGCGAGTATCCTTCAACGACCGAAGGTCGCCTGATGGAGAAATATATCGCACGATTGGAAGCTTCTGAAAAATAATTAAGTTTAAGGTGTTAGTGACCTGATTCCTTCGGGAGTCAGGTTTTTTTATGCCTGAGAGAGTCGTAAATAATTGATGTGAAATTTTTAAATTAACGCATTTCAGTTTAATTTTGACCCTATGAACCCATCCGGCAAAAAGGCCCGCATCGTATTTTTTGGCACACCTGAATTTGCTGCTTCGCAGCTTAAAGCCATTTTTGCTGCAGGGCATCAGGTAGCTGCTGTTGTTACAGCACCCGATAAACCCGCAGGGCGGGGAAAGAAAATCCAGCAGTCGGCGGTAAAACAGCTGGCCGAAAAGCTTCAAATAAAAGTACTACAGCCCTTAAACCTGAAAGACCCTGATTTCATTCAGGAGTTAAGACAGCTTAAGGCTGATATTTTTGTTGTGGTGGCATTCAGAATGCTGCCCGAACTAGTGTGGAGCATGCCTCCTCGGGGAACCTTTAACCTGCACGCTTCATTGCTGCCAAATTATCGTGGTGCTGCTCCCATCAACTGGGCAATTATCAATGGAGAAAAGGAGACCGGGCTGACTACTTTTTTCATCAACGAAAAAATAGATGAAGGGAAACTCATCCTGCAGCAAGAAATGATGATTGGTCCGGAGGAAAATGCCGGAAGCTTGCACGATCGCATGATGCATCAAGGCAATGCACTTGTAACAGAAACGATACAATTGATATTAGCAGGCAATCCCAAGCTTCAGCCACAGCCGGAAAGTGCGATGCTTAAACCTGCGCCAAAGATTTATAAACCTGATTGTGCAATACAGTGGCAGTTGCCAATAAATAAGGTGTATAATCAAATCAGAGGATTGTCGCCTTACCCGACAGCTTATACCGATTTGATCAATGAGGAAGGAAATGTATTAAGGATAAAAGTTTACGATGCTAAAATTGAGAAAGAAAAGCCCGAAGAAAGCCCATTAAGCCTTTTGACAGACAATAAAACTTTTCTAAAAGTTGCATTGGCTGATGGCTATTTAGTCTTGCTTAATATTCAGCTGCCGGGCAAGAAAAATCTAAAAACCCCTGAATTATTGAAAGGATTTAAGTTTGATGGTAAATGGCAGGTTTTTCTAGAAAAATAATTTTTCGATCATTGATCAGCTGAAAGGCTTGTAGAACCTCAAAAAATCAAGAATTGTGCAATATTTATCAACAATTTTTACCTTTTATCAACAATTTACTAGCTTTTTTGAATAAATACTTGCAATCATTTATTAAAAAGCTATATTTGTGCGGTATTCAACCAATTTTTTAACTAAAATCTAAGAGTATGAACAAAGCAGAATTAATTGACGCAATGGCTCAAGAAGCCGATTTGACAAAAGCTGATGCAAAAAAAGCACTAGATGCTTTCATCAACGCCACAACAAAAGCACTAAAAGAAAGTGACAGAGTTGCTTTAGTAGGATTTGGTTCTTTCTCTATTTCGAAGAGAGCTGCCAGAAAAGGTCGTAACCCACAAACTGGTAAAGAAATCAACATTGCTGCTAAAAAAGTAGTAAAGTTTAAACCAGGTAGCGAACTAGCTGATGCCGTTCAATAAATTTCTACCTTAAACTGAAAAAGCGTCCTGAAAATCTCAGGACGCTTTTTTTATGCCTCTGAAGGATTAGGTTTTGGATAATGGACTTTATAACTGTTTAGATTTTTTTTTCGCCTGAATTGTTTATATTTGTCTAAAAATCAGACCTATGAAAATATTGACTGTTGAACAAATACGACAAGCAGATACTTTCACGATTGAGCATGAACCAATTTTATCAGTCGATTTGATGGAAAGGGCTGCCAATCAGGTTTTTGAATGGATTAGAAAGCGTTTGCAACCACATTCGCAGGTGATGATTTTTGCCGGAACAGGAAATAATGGAGGCGATGGGCTGGTGCTTGCACGCTTACTTATCGAAAATGGATACAGTGTCACCACTTGCCTTGTTTGGTTTTTAGACAAGCTGAGCCCTGATTGCGAAACCAATCTCCAAAGGCTGAAAGAACTGACTGATGCCAAAATTGTTGATGTACATCAGGAAGCTGATCTGCCGGTGCTGACCGAAGACGCTATTGTTGTGGATGCCCTGTTTGGATCGGGGCTCAACAAGCCTTTGAAAGGAATTGCTGCTGATACGGTAAAACTGATCAATGGAGGCCGGAATGTTGTAGTCGCGATAGATATACCTTCGGGTCTGTATGCGGATAAGGCCGTCGATGCGAAACGAGAAACTGTGCTGGAGGCAGATTATACCATTAGCTTTGAGTTTCCGAAGATGGCTTTTTTATGGCCTGAGAATGATCGTTTTGTCGGACGCTGGGAAGTGCTGCCTATCGGATTGCATACAGGTTTTACGCAAGCCGTTCAAACGCCCTTTACCCTGATAGATGCTGCGCAAATCCAGCCTTTTCTTAAGAAAAGAGCAAAATTTTCGCATAAAGGAACCTATGGGCATGCGCTGCTTATTGCAGGATCAGCAGGTAAAACTGGTGCTGCAATACTTTCGGCACGCGCCTGCCTGCGCACAGGAGCTGGATTGTTGCACGTTCACTTGCCCGGCAAAGCACAAATTCCCATGCAGTCGGCCCTCCCCGAAGCCATGATAAGTATGGATTCGAATGCGGATCATTTCAGTGAGCTGCCTGAGTTGGCTCCATTCAACACTATTGCGATAGGGCCGGGGCTAGGCATGCATGATGATTCTGTACAAGCGCTCAAGCTATTAATTCAGCAGAGCCGGCATCCACTTATTTTAGATGCCGATGCTTTAAATATATTGAGCGAAAATAGAACCTGGCTGGCTTTTTTGCCAAAAAACAGCATACTAACGCCTCATCCGGGCGAATTTGAGCGCTTGGCCGGATCCTGGTCGGATAGTTTTGAGCGGCTGGAGTTGCAGCGTCAGCTATCGTTGAAATTTGGAATCATCATTATCCTTAAAGGCGCGCACAGCTGTGTTACACTACCCGATGGGCAAGCTGTTTTTAATACTACCGGAAACCCGGGTATGGCGACTGCAGGAAGCGGTGATGTGCTTACAGGAATGCTTACCGGCTTGCTGGCGCAGCAATACAGTCCGATGCAGGCCGCCTTATTGGCCGTTTACCTGCATGGTGTTGCCGGTGATCTGGCAGCAGAAAAACTTGGGATGGAGTCCGTTATCGCTTCCGATATCGTTTATTGTATCGCGAAGGCGTTTAAAAGTCTGTAAAATTATTAAGCTGTGAGTTTATCGGGCTCAAGTTCGTCTTCCAGCCTAAGATTGTCGATGATAAATTTTTGACGTTCGGGGGTATTTTTTCCCATATAAAACCCTAAGATTTCCGGAATGGAAAGCTCGCGTTTCAGGATAACCGGTTCGAGGCGCATGGTAGCACCGATAAAGAAGCGGAATTCGTCCGGTGAGATTTCTCCAAGGCCTTTAAAGCGGGTGATTTCTGGATTCGTTCCTATCTTTTTTAAGGCTTTTACGCGCTCGTCTTCCGAATAACAATAAATGGTTTCCTTTTTGTTACGAACCCTGAATAAGGGTGTTTGCAATATATACAGATGACCGCTTTTGACCAAATCGGGATAAAATTGCAGGAAGAAAGTAAGCAGGAGCAAACGGATGTGCATGCCATCAACATCGGCATCAGTGGCTATAACGATATAGTTGTAACGCAGATTTTCAAGTGATTCGTCAATGTTAAGCGCAGCCTGAAGCAGGTTAAACTCTTCGTTTTGATAAACGATTTTTTTGCTCAGGCCATAACAGTTTAGTGGTTTTCCCTTGAGGCTAAACACAGCCTGTGTTTGCACATCGCGGCTTTTGGTAATACTTCCCGAGGCTGAATCGCCCTCGGTGATAAACAGGGTAGATTCTAAACGCTTTTCGTGATTGGTATTTAAGTGAAGCCGACAGTCGCGTAGTTTTTTATTGTGCAAACTGGCTTTTTTCACGCTTTCACGGGCAAGCTTTTTAATGTTGGCCATGTCTTTGCGTTCGCGCTCACTTTGCATAATTTTGAGATGCAGCGCTTCAGCAATCTCCGAATTCATATGCAGGAAGTTATCCAGATTGCGCTTGACGATATCACCAATAAAATTACGTACGGTTTGACCGCCCTGCTCAATATATTGCGACCCAAGTTTGGTTTTTGTTTGTGATTCAAAAACCGGTTCCTGCACTTTGATGCTGATGGCTGCTACCAGCGAGGTGCGGATGTCGGAAGTGTCGTAGTCTTTGCCATAAAACTCTCTGATTGTTTTTACGAGCGCTTCTCTGAACGCATTTTGGTGGGTGCCGCCTTGTGTGGTGTGCTGCCCATTAACAAAGGAGTAATACTCTTCGCTGTAAGCATTATTGGCGTGTGTAAAGGCGCACTCAAAATCATCTTCGCGGATATGAATTATAGGATAAACCATACGCTCCGGTCCTGCAATATTGCGTTCCAGCAGGTCGAGTAAGCCATTCTTGGCCTGAAACTTTTGTCCGTTGAAAACGATGGTCAAGCCATTGTTGAGGAACACATAGTTCCACATCATTTCTTCAATATATTCGTGCAAATAGCGGTATTGCCCAAAAATTTCTTCATCAGGAATAAAGCTGATCAGGGTGCCTGGTCGGCTGTCGTTGGGCTCAAGTGGATGGTCATTAACGATTTCGCCTTTTCGGTATTCAACGATTTTAGTTTTTTCTTCGCGAATAGACTGCGCCTTGAAGTAAGATGCCATAGCATTTACCGCTTTCGAGCCTACGCCATTGAGTCCAACGGCTTTCTTGAAAACTTTGCTGTCGTATTTGGCTCCGGTATTGATTTTGCTCACGCAATCGATTACTTTCCCCAATGGCATGCCTCGTCCGTAGTCACGCACCGAAACGAGACTTTCCTGCACGTTTACCTCAATGGTTTTCCCGTGCCCCATCACAAACTCGTCTATGCTGTTGTCGATGATCTCTTTCAGTAACACATAAATACCGTCATCGTGCGAGGTGCCATCTCCCAATTTTCCAATATACATACCCGGCCTGAGCCTGATATGCTCTTTCCAGTCTAGCGTCCTGACGCTATCATCCGTATAGTTTTCCGACATGTCTTGCTTTTTTGCAAAAGTACTTTTTTTTATTCATTTTTTTTTCCACATCGGGCGCAGTAATTATCGGTGGGCGCTATGTTTTCGTTGCCACATTCGGGACAATAGTCGCCGTTTGTGTTTGATTTTGAATGACGGCGCGTACGGCTCATCTCGGAAGTAATAATGCCTGTTGGAACGGCAATGATGGCATAACCTGTCAGCATAAGTATTGATGCAATCATTTGTCCTAAAGGTGTTGCCGGACTAATGTCGCCATAGCCAACGGTAGTAATAGTAACAATTGCCCAGTAAATACTGATGGGGATACTTCTGAAACCGTTTTCAGGACCCTCGATCAGGTACATAAGCGTTCCGATAATTGTGACCAGTAAGAGCACACTGCCAAAAAACACCAGTATTTTTTCCCTGGAATGTTTCAGTGCATGAAGCAAATAGAAAGAGGCACTGGTAAATCGCACTAATTTTAGAATCCTAAAAACCCTAAGCAATCGTAACACTCTGATAATGATAAAAAACTGGGATCCAATAAGTACTAAGCTGAGGTAAGTGGGCATTACAGAAATAAAATCAATAATACCATAAAAACTGAAAATATACCTTCTTTTGTTTGGGGAGATGATAATGCGGATAATGTATTCAATTGTAAAGAGCAAGGTAAAAACCCATTCCGAGATGTAGAACCACTGCTTATACTTGGTGTGAAAAAGTGGCATGCTGTCCAAAAAGACAACTGCAACACTTAGGAGAATCAACACGAGTAGTATTTCATCAAAAAGTTTGCCGGCGCGGGTATCGTGTCTGAAAATTATTCTGAACCATTTGGTTTTCCAATGGCGATCCTGTGTATCCTTAGTCATACTTATAAGCGCTTAATAGGTTGATTGCGAAAGTACAACTTTCGAATAAAAGAATTCATTAAAAACCCGATGAAGTGTAAAAGCTCATCGGGTTTCAAAACAATAATCAGCATACTCTTTCTGTTCAAATACTAACTTATGTGTTTGTGCTTATTCATCAGCAATGATTTTCAATTGGTACAGTTCAGAAGACAAACTAATTATTGATAAGCATTTTGAGCTGTTCCGCTATTGATTGTCCTTTCACCTGAAGCAAGTAGATTCCTTTGTTTAGTTGATCTAAAGGGATGTAATCATAAATCAGGATTTGATTGTTTCCTTGTTGAAGATCAACATTTTGCGTTTGCCCAATTTGCTGACCTTTAAGATCAGTAAAGCTGAGAGAAACACTTTCGTTACGATCCGAAAAAATGTTGATTCTGCTTTGATTGGTGATTGGATTTGGAGCTATGCTGAGTTTTATTTGGTTGCTTTGTTCATCCAATCCACCAATAATAAATTCAAATACCAATTCATTGTTATCGGCGTCAATTGTAGCTTCTGCCTCAACCGGTTCTGCAATATCAATGGTTGCAGTTCCCGTATAATAGCCATAAAGCATTTGTTCGAAAACCAAAACTTCTTCGGTGAAAATGTCATTATAGGTTCCTTCGGGACCCGTGAAATTGACTTCAACAGTGCCCCAATCAAAAAGCGGCTGGCCGTATTGATCCACAGCTCTGATTATCATATCCGTGCGGTTAACATTCAACTCAAAATCAAGGGTAGTGGTTTCATTTTCAATGATTTCAACTCCGCTTTCAATAGCTGTTTCAGCATAGGGATTTGTGGCAGTAACTTCATAAGTACCTGCTGGAAGTGCAATACTATAGTTACCATCGGCATCAGCGAAGGCGTTAAAATCACCAGCGTAAATCGCGGTAAGGCTCAAATCAGCTGTTCCATTTATCAGCGTAATTGTTCCACTAAGTGTTCCGTCCGCTGCTGTCGGGCCTAATTCACCGCTTGGCAGCAGGTTTTGTGCGTAAATATCCACGCCGCCGCTGCGATCGTCTTCCCAGCTCATCACCCATTGATTTTGATGCCAATCAGAAATATCGAGATGAACCTTTGAAGATTGCACATTGCAAATAAACACGCTTTCGTCATCCCACACAAAATCGCCCTGATTGTCGATTCTGAATGCTTTCAATGCTGTTTCAACGCCATTGAAATAGTCTTCATACACCAATAAAATGTCCTCATCATGCTGCAATCCTTTTTGCGGAAGCACGGCATGCGAAGTTACCGGAATGATAGATTTTCCGTTGGCGCCCCATTTTAAATCACCTGCTTCTGAAACTTTTTGACCAAAAATCCCCCATTGGTTTTGATCTCCGTTAACTTCGTTCCACAAAACGTAAATATGCAGATCGTCAGCTGGTTTGGCAAGTTGTGGGTAGAAATGGTGCATCCCGGCATTGCCTGAAACTTCGGTTCCATTATCGCCTAGAGTGATCGTGCCATCAGCATCAACATGTTGCACAAAGGAAGACGACATATTGTTAAAATCGCGGTCATCGTGCCAGGCGATGTAAAATCCATCATTGCCATCGTTGATAATCGGGAAAATCTGCGTCCAGGCACTTATTCCTCCGGCATTGGAAATTACTGCAGGTGATGTCCAAACCGCACTTCCATCGGAGGTGAAACGCTGGGCAAAAACATGGCGCGTAGGTGCGTTTGGCGGACCACTGTCTTCGAAATATTTCATAACAAAATCATCTTCACCAACGGGCATCAGTTGCGGCCAGGTGTAGTTGTTGATGCCACTCATGGTTATGCCGTTATCCCCCCATTGGAGACTTCCATCGGGCGAAATCTTTTGACGGATAATGACGTTTTCAGATTGCCAGGCAACAATCACATTGTTCTGATCAGTAACTGTCACTTTAGGTGAAACATCAAAAGCGGCGCTATTGCTCAGGCTAAGTCCGTCGGCTCCCCAAACAAACTCGCCCTCAGGCGAAATGCGATAGGCCACAATATTGTTATTGCCGCCATTGCGGATATCCTGCCAGGTGAGAATGGCGTGGTTTTCATGGTCGGCTGTCATATCCCAGTCTGTAAGCCAGGTCATTGTAGGGTGATCACTGATTAAAATGCCATTGGCGTCCCATAAGAGATTTCCTTGATGATCAAGGCGTTGTAACCGGACATTGTAATTGCCCGCGGTCAAAGCAAAATAGGCGACGTACACATCGCCGTTCGGACAAATTGCTGTTTTAGGGATAACATCTTCTCCGGGTAAATCTGTGAGCCGAAGGTTATCAGCAGGATTGCTGCTCCATTGTGCAAAAAGCATCAGTGGAAGCATGAAGAACAATAAAGCGTAAATTTTCTTTTTCATAATGGTTAAGCTTGGTGTTTATAAAGATCAAAAATAGTGTAAAACACGCTTAAAATTAAAAGCTGATGAGATTTTATGAAAATTAGGCAATATCCACTAAGTTTGAAGGCAGCATGAGAAAATCCCTGCAAAAGTGCGTGTGTATAATTATTGTGGTGCGGGTATGTCGATCTTAGGTTAAAGTGAATCAGAAATATCTGTTTTTCTTTTGAGAAAAATAATGCGGAGATATACTTGAATGATATACCTAAAGTATAAATCTTTGTGGATAAAAATAAACATAATGAAAACAGTATCACTAAAGATAGACGATTCAATTTTCGGCGAGACTGAAAAGATTTTAGCACGAATAAGAAAATCAAGTAATAGATATATTAACGAGGCCATTGAGTATTATAATAAGCATCAACGTAAACAGATTATCGAAAAAAAAATTGAAAGAGAATCAGGACTCGTTAAAACTGAATCAATGGCTGTACTTAAAGATTTTGAGGAGAATGATTATGTCGAATAAACAATTCGAAATCTGGATTGCAGATTTGAACCCACAGATTGGAGCCGAACCAGGTAAAGCACGACCTGTTTTGGTTATTCAGACCAATTTGCTTAATAAAATTCCTTACCCTTCAACGATAGTTTGTCCGATTACGACAAACATAACCAAGGATTCTGAGATCTTGAGAGTTCATCTAAAAAAAGAAACAGCTAATCTGCATCAAGCTTGCGATATTATGATCGACCAAATTCGGGCGATTGATAATAAAAGACTGACGAATAGGATCGGAGTATTGCCCGATGAAATAGTAGAGATTGTGAAGGAAAATATTCAAATAGTGCTAGATCTTGAATAATGCAAAACATCCAAACAGTGTATATTTTTAGTCTTTCTGTAAAGTCCGATGCTTTTGCAGAACAAATAATAAAAGTAGAGCCGTGAAGAAGATTGAACTTATGGATTGATGACAATTACGGTTCAGTGTTGCATAACGAATAAGCGATTAACTTTGTGGCCGATTTAAACCTAAAGCATGTCTGACTTTTTGCACGAAGGCTATTTTATTTTGTTCGCTATTATTGCGCTGGGACTTATGCTGGGCAATGCGCGCTACAAAGGATTTTCGCTGGATTCGAGTGCCGTAATATTTGTGGCTTTGCTGCTTGGTCATTTGGGTTTTTCCATTCCCGAAGCCTTTCAGAAGTTGGGGCTTTTACTGTTTATTTTCACCATTGGTATTCAGGCCGGGCCGGGATTTTTTGAGGTATTCAGGCGTTATGGGCGTCAGCTCATCGTTATTGCTTTTACGCTGATCGCTTCAGCGGCTATGCTGACTTATGCTGCCATGCTGTTTTTTGATTTACCTGCTGATCTGGCTATTGGTGTTTTCAACGGCGCATTGACCTCCACACCCGGCTTAGCGGCAGCCATTGAAGCTACAGGGTCGGCTGTTACTGCTGTTGGATATGGTATTGCCTATCCCGTGGGCGTTGTTGGTGTGATCTTATTTGTACAGCTTTTTCCGGGCTTACTGCGTGTAAATCTAAAAAAGGAAAAGGAGCATTATAGGGATCAATTGCTTGAGGATCATCCTGGCATTGTGAATAAAATATTGAAGGTCACCAACCAGAACATTGCCGGAAAGAGCCTTCGTGAGTTGGATTTGAGAGGCATGACAGGTGCTGTGGTTTCAAGGGTGAAGCAACAGGGAAAAACTTTTGCGCCAAATGCCAAAACAGTTTTACAACTTGGCGACCTGATCAAAGTTGTTGGTAATGAAGACGCTATCAGTAGAATGGAGCTGTTGGCCGGCGTATCCATTGATGAAGACCTGAGTTTTGATGAGCGCTATGAGGTAAGCTGGATGCTGGTTACAAATAAAAGTTCTGTAAATAAGAGTATTCGTGAGCTTAACCTTACCGCACTTAATGCAACTATCACAAGAATACGCCGATCAGGTATCGACCTCACGCCACATCCGCATAGCCGGCTGCGTTTTGGCGATAAATTGCTGATTTCGGGCTCAAGCCAGGAAATGGTGCAGGTGCAAAAGCTTTTGGGAAATGATGCCCGACGCCTTTCCGAAACCAATTTTCTGCCTATTGCTTTGGGTATAGTGCTTGGTATTGGCGTTGGCGCGATTAGTATCCCAATATTTGGCCTCTTTGACTTTAGCCTGGGATTAACAGGCGGTGTGTTGGCTGTTGCACTCATAATGAGTAATATAGGAAAAACAGGACCGATCCTTTGGTCGATGTCAGGCAGTGGCAATCAGCTATTGCGACGTTTGGGACTGTTGCTGTTTATGGCAACGGTGGGCACCAATGCCGGAGCCGAAATGGCGGGTGTTATCGAGCAGGATGGTTTCCGTCTTATTGGCATCGGCGCTGCTATTACCTTGCTGCCGATGTTTGCTGCGGCTTTGGTAGCACATTACGCGTTTAAAATGAATATGTTAAGTCTTTTGGGAGTGCTCACAGGAGCCATGACAAGCACGCCGGGTCTGGCGGCAATCGACTCTAAAACGGAAACGGATGCCCCATCTGTAGCCTATGCCGCCGTGTATCCGCTTGCCTTGGTATTGATGATTTTGTTTTCACAATTGTTGTCTATCATTTGATAGGCGGTTTTTTTAGAGTTTTCCCGGAATCTATTTCTTTTGAAAAACATAGCCATCGCGTTCGCCTGTTTCGTCCGTGAAGCGTTCATAAATCTGAGTTTCCAACCCTTTGAAATAATTAAAGAATGTGAGGTGTGTAAGGGCTTTTTCGATTGGGAATGGTGTTTTTAATGCTTGAATTTCATTGAAGGAGCACCAGATAAAAATGCCATTTTTAACCAACAGCTCAGGGATCAATTGCAACAAATCAGGGAGTGGTTTAAAGTTGATGCAAATTATACTGTCGAACGGACCATATTCCTGTAGAACAGCTGGTTGATCGAGATCGGCTTCAAAGGTTGTTATTTTCAGGTTTTTTTGCCTGGCGCATTGTTGCAATATTTCCAGTCCAACATCTGAATAATCTACACCGATTGTTTCGAAACCATTCTCGGCAAGCAGCAAGGCATTGCGACCTCTGCCACAAGCAATATCCAATGCTTTTCCGGCTTTGAGAAGCGACAGATGTCGTTGCAAAAACGCATCGGCCTGGTGCAAGCCTTGTTTATTGGTGTGCTTTTCGTTCCATTTTATGCGATCGTATTCCATCTTAAAACCTTAAAATTTGTGAATCTTTTAAACAGAACGACAAAAATAAGCAAAGCAGTGTACCTTTGCGGTTCTTTGTAACGAAATGCAGTCAGAATCCTGAATATGTCCGAAAATCCTAATGCCTGGTACACCCGCGAGTTGCTCGCTGTAAATACTGAAATACAATCGCTTAGCCGTAAAATCAATCGCTTGTCAATGCTACGAATCAGCAGTTTTTTGCTGGCAGTATTGTTTGTGGTAATTTTCGCTAACAGCACACAAAGCTATTATATTGCTGCTGCGATTACCTTGTTCGCTTTGTTTATCTATTTCACGATCAGGCATATTCAAAGCAGCAGTAAGCTGATACGCGAAAGAACAATGGCAAGGCTTATCCGCCATGAGCTTGGACTTGAGCGTTCGCAGGATGGTATTTACAGCGATGGAAAAGCTTTTGCGTCTCAGTTGCCGTTTGCTGACGATTTGGATCTTTTTGGACAGCATTCTCTGTATCAACGCATCAACCGATGTGGCACACCGGTAGGAGAGGGTTTGCTGGCACACGGGCTTATCAACAGCCTTCGCGAACCTGAGTCGATTAAAATGTTGCAGTCGTCGGTGAAAGAATTGTCTGGCTTTCCTGAGTTTCGGCTCCAAATGCAAACACACTTATTGATTGCTGCTTCAGAGAAATTTCCTGATATAGAACGTATGCGAAATACCATCCCAATCAGGCTTTTTAAGGGGAAAATCTATACATGGATGGCTTTCGGGCTGCCGGCGATGGTTTGGCTCAGTCTTTTGGCAGGCTTGCTGGGATTTGGATATACCGCCTTTTCTATACTTTCGGTGATGGCTTTGATGTTGGTTTTTGCACAGACTCGAAAAGTGATGATACTGGGCAGTGAGCTTGATGGCTTGCGTAAAAAATTCAGCACCTGGGCAGCTGTGTTGCAGCAGTTTGGTCAGCTTGAACTGAAATCGACAATGCTGGTCGAGATGCAACAAGAAGCAAATCTGGCAGCAGCGCGTTTTTGTGAGTTGGCAACCATTAGCGAACAATTCGACAGGCGTGCAAACCTATTGTTGTATGTGCTTTCGAATCTTTTTCTGGCATTTGATATTCATTTGGCGTTGCGCTATGAAAAATGGAGAGAACAGAATTATCTTCAAATACCGCATTGGATCACCACACTTGGGCGTTTTGAGATGCTGCTGAGTCTTTCGGCTTTTGCCTGGAATCATCCTGACTATGTTTATCCTGAAATTTCAGAGACGCCACAACTTAAAGCCAAAGCATTAGGACATCCGCTGTTGCCAGAGGAGCAATGTGTGAAAAACGATGTTCATCTGAGCATCGATCCCCGGGTCACGCTTATTACAGGAAGTAATATGTCGGGCAAAAGCACCTGGTTGCGTACTTTGGGTGTTAATGTGTTGCTGGCACAGTTTGGTGCGCCTGTAATGGCGCGTTCCTTTAGCTGGAAGCCTATGCAGCTATTAAGTTCACTCAGGCAGTCGGACAGCCTGGCAGAAAATACCTCACTTTTTATGAATGAGTTGAAGCAGCTCAAAAGTATTTTGGAGAAAGCAGAATCGACTTTTAGCCTGATCTTATTGGATGAGATATTGAGAGGGACTAATTCCGATGATAAATATACAGGCTCTTATGAATTGCTCAAGCGGCTTTCAAAAGTCAACTCCCTCACCGTAATGGCTTCTCACGATTTGAAGCTGAGTAGCTTAGAACAGGAATTGGAAGGCAGCCTGATCAACTATTGTTTTGAAAGCAAGATAGAAAAAGGCAAGCTTTTGTTTGATTATACGATCCGCCCGGGCGTGGCAGTAAACCGCAATGCTACCTGGCTGATGAAAGATATGGGGATAATTTGAGGAAATGGAAGTTGCTGCTTTTCTTGATTAATACCCTTCTGTATCTAAAATACGCAAGGATAGCGCAGCCGTCAGTTTGGGATGATGAGAAAGAGGCCGTCTTAAACGTAATTTGTGACGGCCTCTAAAAATCACTAAAAAATCACCAATCCATTATTTGATAAAGTCTTTAACGGCCTGATTAAATCCTTTCGGGTTCTCGAATTGCAGAAAGTGACCAGTTTTGGGTAGCATTACGAGTTGACTGTTTGGAATTTTTTCATGACCAGCTTCGGCAATTTTACGGGTAAACCCGGGGTTGAGGAAACGATTTGGAATCAGGTTATCCTTTTCTCCAAAAATTATCAGCACAGGTTGTTTGATCTCCTGAAGGTGATTTAATAAGGGCTCATCTACCATGCCATTTACCGATTGCACAACGGCATAACAATAGGCTTCAAAGTCAACTGCTGTGCGCATCGAAATGCGGTCGGTGATCATAAATTCTGCATCTTTGGGCATATTGTAAAAATTGTAATACAGATTAGTTTTAATGGCTTCAACCGGAGTTTTCATCACAGCATTAAGTGTCATCACATCTCTGAACCATTGTTTCTGGCCGGAAGAAAATTCTTCAAAACCAGCAGGAGCAGCCAGTATTAGCCCTTTCACGATTTCGGGATAGGTAAGCGCTGTAACCATGGATATTTGTCCGCCCATACTGTGTCCGGCAAGATATACCTGTTCCAGATCCAAGGCCTCAACAAAATCGTTCACAACGGCTGCATAATAAGTCATCTGTCCGCTGTGAGGCAGTTTGCTCGATTTGCCATAACCCGGCAAATCAATCGCAATACAACGGTAATCGTGTTTGAGGTCTTCGATGTTTTTCTTCCAGGCAGGCAGATAACTTCCCAGTCCGTGGATAAAAATAATGGTTTCTTTTCCTTTTCCTTCATCAACATAGGCGAGTTCAACGGATTCGTTGAGCTGCACTTTATGCACCTCAAAAGGATAAGGAATAGATTCAAAACTTTCGTATTCAGGGAGTTGCATATATGGATTTATTTGACTGCTAGCCGTTGTATTCAAAAAGAACAACAAAGTAGCGAAAAGCAGCAAGGCAGATGTATGTTGAATCGTTTTCATATATTTCATTGTTAAAGGTTAAAACATCAACCATTTCACCACCAGAAAACTTGTCCAGGGATCGATAGGTCTCACACCATAGGTGCCGCCATTTACAGGATAACCGTAACGGTCGTCGGCGCTGTCGTAAAAATCGCCCAGCCACATATAGGCCGCATGCCACTCAATACTCATATAGGTTCCTACATTGTAAATCAATGCGATATTGGCTTCGGTGCCAATCGTTTTGCCTCCGGCCTGAGGTTCAGCATTGCTCATAGCAAAACCGCCACCCACTTTCCCGATCAGTTTATAAGGGATCAATCCTTTAGAAGCTGTCGCGCTGGCAAAGCTCAGACCGTATCCCATATTCGATAAGTCGGCAATGGCAGGAGTATAGCGGTTTACAACATTACCATGAGGCATCATGATATAGGTGCCTGAGCTGATAAAGATAGCTCCGGGGGCACCCCAGGTATTGCCCGTCATCACACCGCTGTACTTTTTATCAGCAAGACCGTTCTTATCGCCTGAGGCATAGATCAGATCGAGCTTAAAATGATCGTCAGGGGTTTGGCCGTATCGGTAAATAGCTTTTAGGTTGGCAGCAAAACCTCCAATATCAGCACCCTTCTCAAATTTGCCATTACGTTTTACATCAGCCCGCCCAAAGTTGTAATTGAAAAAACCGGTTAGCGAAACGCGATCTGCCATTAAATCAGCATTGCGACTAAAAAAAGTACCAAGCCAGTAGATATCTGCCTTGTAAGGATCTGTGCCAAATTTGAATTTGAACGTACCCATATAGTCGTTAAGCAGTGAGTTGAGGCCTTGCCCGAGAATAGAAATTCCACCTTTGCCGCCGGAACGATCGCGCACATAATTAAATGAAGCGCCAACGTTCCAGAGTGGTGCAACACTTCGCTCAGCCATCAGCTCGAACATGTTTACGTCATCATCCAGGTAGATGTCATTTTCATAAAACTTGTAGAAGCCGGCTTTGTATTTGCCAAAATCACGGTCGTGACGCACTGAAATACCCACTGCATCAGTACCAAAATAACCCAGGCGAAAGCCAGTATTGGTCATTTTATCGAAAAGGGTTCGATAGGGATTATAGGGGCTGTCGAACATACGCTGCAGACCCAGGTTTACCGCCCATCCCTTCCAGGGCAGCAGTTCTATTTCAATATTTTGTGTTTGAATATTTACCTGGTCGGCCGAAATGGCGCCACCCAGGTTTCCACCGGTGCCGTAAGAGGCATCGCCCCATGTCCAGTCTATTTCAAAGGAAGCCCTTAAGATAGCTTTGCCGTTGAAAAGATGGGGCTGGTAGATAAAAAAGGGAACAATGCGTTGTTCAATATACATAGAATGCGCTGTATCGGAAGTGATGGTGCTGTTTTGGCCAAACAAGCGACCCACTACCTGGCCGCGTAAGAATTCGTTGGTGGGATAGAAATTGGAGGTAACCCCCTGGTTGATAAAAAAAGCAAGAAACTGGAACTCCTTGTCTGCTTTATCGGGGATTTCTTTGCTCATAAAGCTTGTGGTTGGCGCCTGTGCCTGTAATCCGATGCCTGCCAGCAGCAATAGGGAAAGCCAAATTAAGTAAATCTTTTTCATTTTTATAGCTTTAAAAAAACTTAAAACCAATTGGATAAATAAGTTGAAGCGGGATATCCCGTTCCGAAAATTTAGCAGTAAAAAACAAACGACCATCCTTTTCAGGACAGTCGTTTGCAAGTGATCATTTAGTATTTCACGTAAGTCTGTACATTCAGCATGCCAAATGCACCACCACTTGTGCTGCCAAAGCCTCCTGCGGGAGTAGCTGGCGTAACACCAGGGATCTCAGGATTTGTTTGGGCTATTTCGTATTTCATAGTTACAGTGCCATTAGCAGTAACTTCAAAAATGCCTTCGCTGATCAAACTTGAAGGGCTGCTTTGGTTAACAACGATCGTCCAGATATTTCCGGTACCTGATTTTTCCTGTACGAAAGATCCTGTGAGTGTTGTTTTAGAGCCATCGGCAGTGAAGCTTTCTACTACATAGGAATTATCAGCTTTGAAATCAGCGAAAATGGAGTCGATGCCTGCGCTAATAAGCAATGGAGCCACATTGGCGCCTGCTGAGATCCATTGGCCAATAATACCAGTTTCTTTCAGCATTACATTGGCTGATTCGGTAGTAGGTGTTGCAGCTCCGGCAGCATTATAAATGCTTGTGGCTGAAGCTGGTGCAACGGTAAGTTCTTCGCTGCCGTTGGCAACACCATTCAACTCAAGGTTTAAGGTTGCAGTTGATGTGCCCGCTGTATGCGTAACTGTGAAATTGCCCAGTGTGGCAGTGCCTCCGCTAATTGTAACACTAAAGGAAGCGGCATCAAGGTTGCCTGTTTTGTCGGCCATTTTGTAAACAGCTTCGCTAAATGCAACCGCAGCAGTAGCGTTGTCGGCAGAAATAGTAAGGTCAAGGATTGTAGCCGGAATGGCCGGATCCTCATCATCGTCTTTTTTACATGAAGTCATCAATACGCTCATTCCGAGCAGGATTGCCATAAGGCCGAAAATTTTAGTTTTCATACGATTTGAATTTTAGATTAGTGAATGCTTAATTTAATGATTTTATTAAAGATTTTCTGTCAATTTTTCCCGCATCATTTTTTGGCAGGCTTTCAACAAACCTGAAATGCTTTGGTATTTTATATTTCGCCAGCCTTTGCTGACAAAAAACTGTAAGTTTTTCTGAATCAGTTTGTTTTTCTTTTCTCTTAACAACAAAAGCCATGCCGGATTCTCCCCATTTTTCATCAGGAACACCAATTATGGCTACCTCTTCTATGGCAGCATGCTGGCGTAGAACAAATTCAACCTCGGCAGGATACACATTTTCGCCTCCGCTGATATACATATTTTTCAAACGGTCGATCACATAAATATACCCTTCCTCATCCTGACGTACCAGATCGCCGGTATGAAACCAACCGTTTTTTATGGTGTTTTTGGTGGCTTCGGGATTATTCCAATAACCGGGAGTAACATTGGGTCCTTTCAAAAGAAGCTCGCCATCCATGCCTTGTTCTACGGCATTTCCGTTCTCGTCGGCAATACGAATTTCGTAGTAAAAGTTTGGTTTTCCGATAGAACCCTGTTTGCGAATAGCGTCCTCCTGGTTGAGTGAAGTTACATTAGGCCCCACTTCTGTTAATCCATATCCTTGCCGTATCGGAATATTTTTACTGTGCCATTTTTCGATCAGGGGGATGGGCATAGCCTCACCTCCGACCACAAAATAGCGCAGCTTACGGAGGTTTGATTTCTCAAAGCTAGCCTCTTCTGCCATCATTTTTAGCATGGTCGGGACAGCCCAAAAAATGGTCATATTATAGTCTTCGAGCGCACTGAGCACCTTTTCCGGCTCAAATTTTCGCATCAACAGCGTATAAGCGCCATGGTGCATAAAAGGTGTTTGCAAAACATTCCAGCTGCCCGTATGAAATGATGGCGCACAGTTTATGGAGCGATCTTGTGAGGTGATATCCAACCGCATTTCGGTGTTGATGCTGTTCCAGAACAACATTTTATGCGTATAAACCGAGCCCTTGGGGAAAGAGGTTGTCCCGGAAGTGAAAATCAGGAAAACCGGATGATTCTCATCAAAGTCAGCGTTTTCATAAGATGGTACTTCTTTATTTTTTAATGCTTCATTCGAAAGACTTTCGAGGGCCTCCATCGTTTCGCGAATGCCAATGGTCTCAAACTGTCCGGTATTTTTCAGCCTCGATTCAAATTGCTGCTCATACCAAATGGCTGATGGCTTTGATTCACTGAGCAGGAAATCAATTTCGGGTGCAGTTAGCCTGTAGTTTAGCGGCACTAAAATAATTCCTGCTTTTTGTGCTACAACAAATAAGCTGATAAGTTCCAGCCTGTTTTCACTTAAAATGGCAATGCGATCACCTTTCTTCAGGCCATATTCTGTGTTCAGCTGGTGAGCCAGAAAATTTCCAAGCTGGTCGAGCTGCTTCCAACTGAGTGATCTGCCACTTTCAAACTCCTCGAAAGCAGTTTTATCGGGCTGATAATGCTTCCATTTTGCTGTCCAGTCAAACTGCTTACTCATGCTGTTATCAATTTTTTCTTGTTAAACACATGCCAAATCAAGCCTGTAAGCGTTGAGATTACAATGGCTGAAGATACCGCTATGGCCGGATTTCTGACTTTTCCTTCGATAAAAGTGGTGAAATATCCGAGTGAAAGCGGCTGTTGCTGGTGCAACAATGGCAAACCATAATAGACCAAAAAGTGTACTGCAATAGCTGCAATGCTTGCTGCAAAAACTGTTTGAACCCGAACATATTTAAAAAATATGCCAAAAATTACAGGTACAAATGCCGCTGAGAAATAGGCATAAACTCCATTTTGAGCAAAAATTCCAACACTTAACTTTGGGTTAAGCAATTGACCATAAGCAAGATATATAGTTACCGCTGCCATAGCCACTATTGAAGCCTTATTGATTTTGATTAGGGTTATGTCTGTTAATATTTTTCGTCCCATCATGGGCTGTATTAAATCTGAGGTAATCGTTGTGGATACCGACTGGATAAGTCCCTCAAGGGTTGACATGCCCGCAGCAATAAGGCCTAAAACGACAAACAGACCAATAATCACTGCCAATGTGCCATCAGCAAAAACCTGCAGTACATAGGCCGGGATGATGTTGTCGTTGGCCAGTGGTTCGCCATTTAGTTGTAGATCCGGAAATGTTAACCGGGCATACAAGCCCGCGATGACTACGGCAAAAAATAGCATCTCGGCAATAACCGCTGTTATCAGGAATTTATTCACATCAGACTCTTTTTTCAGTAAGAGTGATTTGGTGATGATATGTGGCTGAACTACAATAGCAACACCTACAATTAGTTGAGCAAAAATTATCTCATACAGATTTCTAAAAAGCGGACTTTCGGGATTAATGGGTTTGGCCAAAAGCGGGTCAATAGCTGCCAGTTTGTCTAAAAATCCGTGCACACCATCGCTGAAATGCTCAAATCCTGAAGTGAGTAATATCACGGCCACAACCAGCATCACTGCTGCCTGAATGGTATTTGTGTAAACCATCGAATTGGCGCCGCCGTACATCATATAGCCAAAAACAAAAAGCACCAGGGTGATCATCACATTAATTTCTTCCAGGTTGAGTGCTTGCGAAATTACTTTTGTAAGCGCAACAACGATGAGTACGATAAAAGTGATTAAAAGCAAGGCCAGCAAACCCATAAAAAAGGCATAGGACTTACTTTCATAGCGTTTGCCAATCCATTGCGCCAGTGTGAGTGCTTTAACTGTTTGTCCGTGTTTTCGAAAACTTTTGGTAAGTACAACCAAAGAAATCATGGAGGCCAGCGGCAAAAACACAGCATACGAAAGCACGCCTGAAATACCGAAATTTGCAATAAAACCGGGGTTGATCACAAAAGTTGCAGCGCTTGTCATAGAGGCTGCAAGCGACAAGCCTACTGCAATGGGCGAAAACAGGACACTTCCAAGTGCGTAATCACTGATGTTTTTGGTTTTTCCGGCACCTTTAAAAACCAAGTATAATACCGCAATAATATAGATTGCAAGTAAAATCCAGGCTCCGGTAACTTGTGCAGATGTGGCCATATTTTTATTTGTTAGTATCTGAAGGCAGCACTGGCAAAAGCCAGACCTCCGCCTGAGCCGATAAAATACATCAGATCGCCTCTCTTAACTTTTCCTTTTGTAATACTTTCGTGCAGCGCGAGCGGGATGCATGCCGAACCGGTATAACCGTAATGATGCATCACAGTTGGTGCTTTAGCGCGCGAAACTCCCAGCCTGTCCATGGTCTCGAAAATGCTGTTGATATTTATTTGTGTCAGTAGATAATGATCTACCTGATCTGCTGATATGCCGAGCTTTACGTTGAGGTTAGCTGCCATCATACTCCACATCTCCGGATTGAGTGTTTTCGGAAATTTGGTTACGAATTTCAGCAAGTGATCTTTTTGCGCAACTACCTCTTCGGTTATCGGCTGGTAGGTTCCTCCGGCATAAATACCCATATGACCGTAATATTCACCTTTGGTAATCAACTCGCTGGCCAAAAAACCCTGATTTTCTGATTCTGTTGCTGATAAAATTACAGCACCGGCAGCATCAGCAAAAAGCGTGACGGTTTTTTTGTCGGTCATATTGAGGTATTTGCTCATGGCATAGGCGCCGATAACCATTACGTTTTGATATTGTTGATCGGCTTTGATATATTTTGTAGCCATATCAAGTGCCGTAACAAAACCTGCACATGCTGTGTTAACATCAAAACTGCCGGCATGGGTCATGCCAAGCAAATACTGCACTTTGGAAGCCGTGGAAGGGGAGATGTATTCAGGCGTGTCAGTAGCAATAATGAGTAGATCGATGTTGCTGGCTTCGAGGGATGCATTTTGCAACGCATTTTTGGCAGCTTCGATGCAAAGATCAGCTGTTGACTCATTTTCGCTACACCAGCGACGTTCATAAATCTGTACATTTTCGGCCAGCCAACTGCTGACGTCTTCACCCAAAAGCTCGTCAAAATAGCTGTTAGGTACAATTCGTTCAGGAACATACATTCCTGTTGACTTGATATAGGCGTTTCTGTTCATTATGAATTATAAGGTGATTCCTCCGTCAACACTTAGCACAATACCATTGATAAAGGCAGCTTCATCGCTGGCCAAAAACAAATAGGCAGCAGCAATTTCTTCGGGGCGGCCCAATCTGCCAACCGGTGTTTTGTCGCGCATGCCCTGCAACACATTTTCCGGCATTTGAGCTACCATATCGGTGGCGATAAATCCGGGGGCAACAGCATTCACAGTTATGCCTTTGCGACCTAATTCTTTAGATAAGGTTTTGGTCATTCCTATCAAAGCAGCTTTGCTGGCCACATAATTGGTTTGGCCGAAGTTGCCATAAAGTGCAACAACCGAAGAAGTGTTAATGATACGCCCATATTTGGCCTCTGTCATATAAGAAGCGACAACTTTTGTGCAGTTGAAAACGCCGGTGAGGTTAACGTCAATAACCTGTTGCCAGCTCTCCGGTGTCATTTTTTTTAGGGTGCTGTCTCGGGTAATTCCAGCATTATTGATCAGGATATCAATCTGTCCTTTTTGCTCATAGAGACTTTTTGCCGCAGCTTCAACAGCAACAAAATCTGCCGTATTCACTTGTTGAAAGGAAACATCAAAGCCTTGATCCTTAAGGGAATCGCTTAGCTTTATGCCTTTTTCTGCATTCAGATCCCAAATGGCAACAACAGCACCTTCCTGTGCAAAACGAGTTACTGCTGCTTTTCCTAATCCATCGGCGCCACCTGTGATGATGGCGACTTTGTTTGCGAGTTTTTTCATTTTTTACTTAGTTTATTTACTTCTTGAAACCAACATAGAGATACCCTGTCCTCCGCCGATACAAAGTGTTGCAAGTCCTTTTTGCAGATCACGTTTTTGCATTTCATACAAAAGCGTTGTCAACACCCTTGCTCCTGAAGCTCCGATTGGGTGTCCCAATGCAATGGCACCTCCATTTACATTAACGATTTCCGGATTCAATTTGAGGTCTTTAACAACGGCGAGTGATTGAGCAGCAAAAGCCTCGTTGGCTTCAATCAGTTGAAGATCATTTATAGTCCAGCCTGCTTTTGCCAATACCTTTTTTGTGGCTGGTACTGGGCCGTATCCCATGATTTTTGGATCCAATGCAGCATAAGCCGCAGCTTCGATGATTGCCAAAGGTTTAAGGCCAAGTTGTTTGGCTTTTTCTTCCGACATCAGCACCAGCATGGCAGCGCCATCATTGATGCCCGATGCGTTTCCGGCGGTTACAGTGCCGTCGGGCTTAAAGGCAGCGCGTAGCTTCGCCAGCTTTTCAATCGTCATGCCATGTTTTGGAAATTCATCCTGATCAACGACAACAGCATCGCCCTTTCGTTGTGGAATGACAACGGGCACAATCTCATCATTGAAACGGCCTTCTTTTTGTGCTTTTTCTGCCTTTTGCTGGCTAAGAAGCGCAAATGCATCTTGCTCAGCACGACTGAGGTTCCAGCGTTCGGCAATATTTTCGGCAGTAATACCCATATGATAGCCATTGAAAGCATCCGTAAGGCCATCAAGAATCATGCTGTCAACCAGATTTCCATCGCCCATGCGATAACCATAACGGGCTTTCGGCAGTAAATAGGTCGCATTCGACATGCTTTCGGTTCCTCCGGCTAAAACAACATCTGCATCACCCAGCTGTATCAATTGCATGCCCAACATTACCGCTCTTAAACCTGAACCGCATAACTGATTAATCGTCATGGCGGGTGTGTTTTCGGAGGTGCCAGCGTAAATGCCGATTTGACGGGCAATATTTTGTCCGAGGCCTGCTGATAGAATGTTTCCTACCAACACTTCATCCACTGATTCTGGCTCGATACGGGCTCTTTCAAGTGCAGCTGTGGCAGCAATTTTGCCCAATTCAACAGCGCTGAAAGAGGACAGGGCGCCCCCAAAATTGCCAACTGCCGTGCGTGCTGCTGATACGATAACTACTTTTTTCATCACGTTTTTTATTTACAAAGGTAGCATCAAATCCTACCTTGGTTTAAGTCGGCAAACTTAAAGGCTATCGTGGACAATTGTCAACCGTTATCGATTGAAATTTGTGGTTGACTTTAATAAGATTGATAGATTTATGTTATATAAAGTGCATTGAAACAGAAAAATACAACACAATAAACATGGGTTGACTTACAATTTAAACCAGGCAGTCTCCAGGTTTTCTTTCCGCATACTGCAGGGTTCTTTAACGGTTTCCAGTATGAGGTCTTCTCCCTTGATTGTAAAGCTATAAACACCTTCCTTCATGCCGCAAAGGTCATCAGATAAGGTGTTTACGAGGTGGATATTGTCTTCTGTTATTCTGAAATGGCCTTTTAGTTCAGGTCTTTCTTCGATCGAAGGAAATTCAATTTGAAAAGTGCTGCCTTGAAAAGTGAGCATGGCGCCATTCAAAGTGCTTACCCATGTTCCTTCAAGTGGTGTTTTCTCAACAACTGCAGTTTCGCTTGTTTGTTCTTTGGGGTTTTCCTGCATATCCTTGGGTGAGCTTAGCTGAAACAGGGAATCACCTGATGATGTGAAAAGCTGACTCACTTTTTCGGTGATAGGCTGTGAATCTTTATTGTAAAAGAAGAAATAACTAAACACAATGGAGACCACTAGAAGCATGAGAACGATAAGCACAAAATTACCTGTACTCCAGTTCTTTTTCGATTTTCGGCCTCTTGGTTGACTTGGTTTTCTCTTTGTTGCCATGATTCATTTTTTTACAAAAATAAGCCCTTTTAGACTGAATAGGTCAATTTTCATTGTTTTGTTCGTGTTTTAGATCAGAAACTCATTGTTAAATAACCATCACCAAAAAACAAAAAAAATGGCAGACGCTGCCGCCTATTACAAAAAGATGAAAAATAAAATGGCTGAATCTTTTGTTTTTTCGCAGATAAAATAAGGCTCCGATGGTATATAAAACTCCTCCGGAGATTAGAAACCACAGCGCATCCGTTGGTGTAGCCCTAACCAGAGGCACGATGGCTATCACAATCAGCCAGCCCATTGCCACATATAACCAGGCCGAGATTTTGCGGTATTTCTGGTTATAAAACCAAATTTTAAAGACCATTCCACCAATGGCCAACGCCCAGATTATTCCAAAAAGAAGCCAGCCAATCAGCCCGTTTAGGCTTACCAAAGCGATGGGAGTATAGGTTCCTGCGATTAATATATAAATAGCCGCATGATCAAATTTATTCAGGTAGTATTTTGTCCTTTTACTGCTACTGGCATGAAATAATGTTGATGCCAGGTATAATAATAGCATACTCGTACCAAAAATACTGTAACTCACGATGTGCCATGCTGTTCCGTTGAGCGAGGCAAATACAATGAGTAAAGCCAGCACGGCAATGGAAATGGGTATGCCAACTGCATGCGATATGGTGTTAAAAATTTCTTCAGTTTTCTTCTGTTTAGGCGTGAACCCCATAATTTATTACTTTCTTTATAAACGAATATCTGATTTACTTAGTATGAAGTTTTAGCGTTTTGATCGACAGTAGCTATGTGCAGAATTCTTTTTTTATTGGAGAAAAAATTGCTGCGACTTAACCGACATAGTAGTATTAACACGAAACAAGCTTAAAATATTGACAATGTGAGCTTAAAGTATTATAGCACTAAATTAAAATATGGATTGACCACTATAAGTTGTAAAACGCTCCAGAGCTTCTATCCCGGCTATAGAATTTCCCATAGCATTTAGTGGAGGCGACCAAATGGCGATGCTGAGTTGTTTTGGAATTACAGCAACAATACCTCCTCCTACGCCACTTTTTGCCGGCAGGCCAACCCGAAAAGCAAAGTCTCCGGATTCATTATACAATCCGCTGGTTAGCATCAGGGCTTTGAGCCTTTTGGCACGACTGGGATTGAGCACTTCCTGCTGATCGAAGGGGTTAGTCCCTTCATTGGCAAGAAACAAAAATGAACTTGCCAGCTGATCAGCATTCATGGCTAAAGCGCATTGGTGAAAATAGAGGTCAAGTACCTCATCAACAGGGTTTATGATGTTTCCAAAACCCTTCATGAAATGTGCCAGCGCATAATTGCGGTGTCCTGTTGTTTTTTCAGATAGCGCTACCTGTTTATCGAATGTAATCGCCTGATCACCAGCCAATGTTCTCACAAAATCGAGTAGTGTTTGTTTTGGATTTTTGCAAATGGATAAAATAATATCGGCTACAACAATAGCGCCTGCATTGATAAATGGATTTCGCGGGATTCCTTGTTCATGTTCCAGTTGTATCAGCGAATTGAATGCAGTGCCTGAAGGTTCTCTGCCAATGCGGTCCCAGATGGCTGCTCCAAGATTTTTGTATGCCAGGATGAAAGTAAAAACCTTTGAAATACTCTGAATTGAAAAGGGCATTTGATGGTCGCCAGTCTGGAATTTTTCTTGCTTTCTTGTAATCAGGCTAATGGCAAAACGACTGGCAGGTACTTCGGCCAAAGCGGGAATATATGAAGCCACTTTACCTTGGGCGGCCAGGGGTTTTGTTTCCTGATAAAGCCGTTCGATGAGTTGCTGGTAATCCATAATCGCGTTTTAGAGAACAAAGTTCTTATAAATAATGGTGCATAAGATTAAAATATGTGCCCATTTACCAACCATTGAAGCTTTTTTTGAGATGGTATGTTTGTCGGAGTCTGTCGTATAATTGCGTTGCTTCGGCATAATTTAGTGTTTGTTGCCCATCAGATGCTGCTTTTTCGGGGCAGGCATGCACTTCTGCAATAATGCCATCAGCGCCTGACATCACAGCGGCCAGTGCCATTGGTTCAATATAATTGCGGAGGCCTACACCATGAGATGGATCGACGATAACCGGTAAGTGAGATTTTTCTTTAAGTATGGGTACCGCATTTAAATCCAACGTATTACGATAGGATGTTTCAAAAGTTCTGATGCCTCTTTCGCAAAGAATTATTTTTTCGTTGCCGTTTGAGTAAACATATTCAGCAGCCTGAAGCAGTTCATCTATAGTGCCCGAAAATCCGCGTTTTAGCATCACAGCCTTGTCGATTTTTCCCAATGCATCAAGCAGGTTAAAGTTTTGTGCGTTACGTGTACCAACCTGAAAAACATCGACATAAGGAAGCATTTCTTCAATTTGAGCCACCTGCATCACTTCTGTCACAACTTTGATATTGTTGGCTTTGCAATAGGACGAAAATAGTTTAAGGCCTTCAATACCGGCACCCCTAAAAGCATAAGGGGAAGTTCGGGGCTTAAAAACTCCGCCGCGCATCATGCTGATTTGGTTTGCTTTGAGGTGTTCAATGGTGCTTTTTATCTGACTTTCGTCTTCTATCGAACAGGGGCCTGCAATGATGCTTAATTGCTTGCGTCCAATTTTTACTCCATCTCCCAAATCAATTTCAGTGTCGTAAACCCGCCATTTTTTTGAAACCAGCTTGTAGGCATCCGAAACCCGATGAATATCAATAATGCCGGGGAGCTGGCCAATCCGCCTGATATCAAATTCTGCTTTTCCTACGGCGATCAAAAAGTTGCCGCTTTGCGTTTTTACAGCGTTGGTTTGATAGCCTATTTGGTTTACGGTTTTTTTTATCTGGGCGATTTCGGAAGTTTTTACATTTTTTTCGAGTTGTATGATCATAGAGGTTTGTTTTTTAGATTGTTGAAGAATTCAGAAACACCCAGATCAGCTTTTTTTTCATCAAGCTGCCGGATAAAGGCACTTCCGATGATGGCACCTTTAGCAAACTGTTGAATGGTAGCAATTTGCTCTTGACTATTGATGCCAAAACCGACCATTACCGCTTGTTTTAAATGGAGGGATTGAAGGCGTTTGAAGAAAGCAAGGTGTCCGGTGTCGAAGCCTTTTGTGCTGCCTGTTGTGGAAGCGGACGAAACGGCATAGATAAATGAGCTGCTCAGCTTGTCAATATAGTGGATGCGTTCATCGCTACTTTGAGGGCTTACCAAAAAAATTAGGGGGATTCCGCTGTCAGTAAATTGTTTGCGATAGTGTCGCTCATAAATTTCGGGAGGCAGATCGGGTAAGATTAAACCGTTGATGCCACATTTTTTAGCCTCATGCAAGAATTTTTCCAGGCCAAATTGTAAAACAGGATTAAAATATCCCATTAATATCAAGGGTTTTCTGGTGTGTTTTCGCGCTTGTTTAAGTTGACTAAAAAGCAATTTGAGATTCATGCCATTTTGCAGCGCTTTACGACTGCTTTCCTGAATCACAGGGCCATCTGCCAGGGGATCGCTAAATGGTATGCCGATTTCAATGATATCAATGGGTTGTTTATCAAGTAATTGAATCAATGTTTCTGTCGATTCGAGCCTGGGATAACCAGCAGTGAAATATATGGCAAGCAGCCCATTTTTATTGTTTAATGTTTGCTGAAGAAGTTCATTCATTGCGCAGGTGTTTTTGGTAAGTATCCATATCTTTATCGCCTCGGCCTGAAAGGTTTATTACAACAATTTCATTTTTTTGAAAGCTAAGTTTCTTAAGTGCTGCCAACGCATGAGCCGATTCCAAAGCAGGAATTATGCCTTCAAGCATGCTCAGCTCGAATGCTGCTTCAAGGGCTTCTTTGTCTGTGGCGTGCAAGTATTTCGCGCGGCCGGTATGGAACAGATAGGCGTGTAGGGGGCCAATTCCCGGATAATCAAGTCCGGCCGAAATGGAGTGTGGTTCGGTGATCTGTCCGTCAGAGGTTTGCATCAGCGGAATCATGCATCCGTGCAAAATTCCTTTTGATCCCAGGTGTAAGGTGGCTGCTGACTTACCGCTCTTTAGTCCCAATCCGGAAGCTTCCACACCGATAATATCCACTTTTTCGTTATTGATAAAATGAAAGAAAGCGCCGGCAGCATTGCTTCCCCCGCCAACACAAGCAATAATTTTATCGGGGGCATCACATTGGTAGTTGTGTTGCAATTGTTTAATGATTTCTTCGCTGATTACGGCCTGAAACCTGGTTACCAGATCGGGATAGGGGTGAGGGCCGATGGCAGAACCTATGATATAATGTGTGCTCTCCGGATGGCTGATCCAATCGCGAATGGCTTCGTTTGTGGCGTCTTTTAGTGTTTGGCTACCGCTATTGGCAGGTCTTACTTCTGCGCCCAGCATTTGCATACGAAGCACATTTGGAAGCTGGCGCTGCATGTCTTTAGCGCCCATATACACCACACATTTTAGTTGCATCAAAGCACAAACTGTTGCTGTAGCCACGCCATGCTGGCCGGCACCGGTTTCGGCTATGATGCGTTTTTTTCCCAGTCGCTTGGCGAGGATGATTTGCCCAATGGTGTTGTTGATTTTATGGGAGCCTGTATGGCTGAGGTCTTCACGTTTGATTAATATTTTTGCACCATATTTTTTTGAGAGGTTTTTGGCCTCATAGAGCGGTGTTGGGCGCCCAACATAATCACGCAAGAGCTTGTTGTTCTCTTGTTTAAAGCTTTTATCGGCGAGTAGATGCTTGTAATTGGTCTTTAATTCGAGCAAATTTTTCTGCAGCATTTCAGGAACGAAAGCTCCACCAAAATCGCCATAAAATCCGTAATTATCCGGATGGTTTTGTAGTTTATTGCTGCTTGATGTCATGGATGAATTTTTTTAATATGCTGATGTTTTTAAGCCCGGGTTTTATTTCAAAACGACTATTAAGATCTATTCCAACCATTCCGGGGTGGTCTATTTCTTGTATTTTGCTGGCGTCTTCAACTGAAATTCCTCCGCTAAGGAAAAAACCCGTTGTCGAAATGTAGTGCTTTAACCACTGCCAATTGAACGGTATTCCGCTGCCTCCTCCAAGCTTGCTGGCGGTATCGAAAAGCAGAAAATCTACTACCTCCCCATAGGAGGTTGCTGTTTGAAAATCGTCCTCAGTGCTTATTGAGATGGTTTTTATCAGCTGAAATCCTTGGTTCTTATAGTGGGTGCAAGTTTTAACAGATTCATTGCCATGTAATTGCAGCCATTTTATGGCGTGTTTTTTTGCAAGGAAAGTTAAACGCTCTTGCTGCATATTCTTTGTTACCAATACCTTTTCTGCTTTGGTGGGCACGCGGAGTAGCTGTGTTTCTTTTAGATGCCTTGGGGAGGCTTCATGGATGATGAAACCCAAATAGTCAACGCCCAGCTGATCAATGTCTTGCATGTTTTGCAGCGAGCCCATGCCACACACCTTAATTTTTATCTTATCAAGATTGTTCATGGCATTTGTCTTTTGTGTTTTGGAGGGCTTTCACTTCCTGAATAAATTTGCGGCAGGCTATCTCGGGGCGTACTTGCTGCATAAAGTGTTCACCGATTAGAAAACCTTCATAGCCGGCCGCTTTAAGCTGAACGACTGTTTGCGGATCTTTTAATCCGCTTTCGGCTACCTTAACCATTCCCGCCGGAAGCTTTTTGGCCAGTTCAAAAGCTGTTTCGACTTGGGTTTCCATTTGCTGAAGATTGCGGTTGTTTACACCGGCCAAAAACCGGTCGTCACAGATTTTATCCAGTTCATGCTCATGATGGATTTCCAGCAGCACTTCCATTCCCAGGGTCATTGCCAGCTCACCAAATCGCCGTATTTCTGCTTTGCTCAATGCTGATGCTATCAGCAGTATGGCGTCTGCACCTATTGATTTTGCTTCGATAACCTGATATTCGTCGATGATAAAATCTTTGCGCAAGATAGGACAGTAATTGTACTTACGCGATGTGATCAGATCCTGGTTTTTGCCTCCAAAAAACGATTCATCCGTAAGTACCGATAAGGCAGAAGCTCCGGCCTGCATATAACCGATGGTAGTCCGTTCAACAGGGGCGTAAGGATTAATAGCGCCACGAGAAGGCGATTGCCGCTTGAATTCAGCGATAATGCCTGTGAGATCCGGACGGCAGATATATTTTTTAAGCGATAGAGGCAGTGTCTTGAAATAGATACTTTTCTCAAGCAATTTGATTGGATAGAGGCTTTTACGCTCATCCAGCTCAGTACGTTTAGTGCTAATTATGCGATCGAGGATAGTGTTCATAGGTTTATTTCAAGTAGTTTTTTAAAAATTTGAAAAGCTTTTTTGTCTTGCAGCGACTCGCGGGCACGTGCTACACTGTCGATAAGACTTTCGTTGTGAAAGTGTTGCAAGGCAAGTGCAGCGTTTGCGATTACCGTATGTTGCTGAGCTTCGGTACCTTGTCCTTTAAGAATCGTTAGAAATAGTTGTGCTGCTTCAGCGCTGTTATTGCCACCAATGATGGCGGTGGGTTGGTTTTCAGAAAGTCCGAAATCCGAAGGGGAAAGCCAATATTCCTGATTGGTTTTCAAAACCCTTGTTTCTGCAGTAAGCGTGCATTCATCATAGCCGTCAAGGCTATAAACAATGGTGGCTTCCTGCTCTCCGCGCTGAAAGATATATTGGTATTTGCGCGCAATTTCCAGGTTGAAAACACCGCTCAGCTGATAGGTTGGTTTTGCGGGATTGACCAGTGGACCAAGCATATTGAAGAAAGTTTTTACGCCTAATGCACTTCTTACCGGTGCCACAGTTTTCATGGAAGGATGAAAAAGCGGTGCATGCAAAAAACAGATACCGGCCTGGTCTAATTCCTTTTGCAGCTGACTTTCTTTATTCGTAAAACGGTACCCAAGGGCTTCCAGCACATTGGATGAACCGCTTACAGATGAAACACCGTAATTGCCATGCTTGATCACTTTCTGCCCGGCGCCTGCTACCACAAATGCTGTTAAAGTGGAAATATTAAAGGTGTTTTTGCCATCACCGCCAGTGCCACACAAATCAATTGCCGGCTCTGATGTTAGTTTTAGTGGGATACAAAGTCCGAGCAGGGCATCTCTGAATCCGCTGAGTTCTTCAACAGAGGGGGGGCGCATGATAAATGCCGTCATAAATGCTGCTATCTGTGGTTGGTTGTATTGCCCGGCTGTTATGCGAATCAAGACGTCTCTGGCTTGATCATAGCTCAGCTGCTGATATTGAAACAGTTGATCTAATATTGCTTTCATTTGCTATGCTGTGTTGAGGTGCTGTTTTTAGTAATTTTTGTTTTGCCTGTCTTGAGCCAATTCTGAATAATCATTTCACCCTCAGGCGTTAAGATCGATTCAGGATGGAATTGCACAGCACATAAATCATGGGTTTTATGCTGAATAGCCATGATCTGGTGGTTTGCATCTTCCGCCGTAATTTCAAGACAATCGGGTAATGTATCCACATCAGCAACCCACGAATGGTAGCGTCCTGCAATAAATGTGGGACTAAGTCCGGCGAGTATATAGCTGTTCCTGATTATGTTAACAGGAGTTGCCACACCATGAACAACATGGGGAAGGTTGTAGAGTTTGCCGCCATAGACTGACGCGATGGCCTGCAATCCAAGACAAACACCAAAAATGCTTTTTGAAGGAGCATACTTCTCGATGAGTTGCATCAAAATGCCTGATTCCTGCGGTAAACCGGGGCCGGGCGAAAGCATTATTTTATCGTACTCAGCCACCTTGTCCAAGCTGATTTTGTCGTTGCGGAACACCTCAACAGTGGCCTTGCTGTTTTCGGTAAGCAGCTGAACCAGATTGTAGGTAAAAGAGTCGTAATTATCTAAAACGAGAATTTTCATAGCAAAGGTTTTATTTTTCCGGTTGATTGATGGCTTTCATAAGTGCGGCAAGCTTGTTATTGACTTCCTGAAGCTCATTTTCTTCGTTGGAAGCTTCTACAATGCCGGCACCTGCCTGAAAACTTAACACATTGTTTTTGCTCAAAAAGCTACGGATCAGAATAGCCAGATTTATATCGCCGTTTAGTCCGATAAATCCTGCTGCGCCGCCGTAGTAGCCTCTTTTTGAAGGTTCATACTTGTCGATAAGCTGCAAGGCGCGATGTTTTGGGGCGCCACTTAATGTTCCGGCAGGAAAGGTGTCGGCAACAACATCCAGGGGATGGTTTTCGGGGCGGAGCTGTCCGCTTACTTTAGAAACCAAATGGATCACATGACTAAAATACTGCACCTCTTTGAGTTTATCAACCTTTACCGCGATGCAGCTGCGGTTTAAATCGTTACGTGCCAAATCCACAAGCATGGCGTGCTCGGCATTTTCTTTGGGGTCGTTGAGGAGTTTTTGCGCCAACTGACGGTCTGCTGCATCTTCTCCGCTGCGGCGGTAGGTGCCGGCAATGGGATTTAAGCTGGCGCTGTTTGAAGCTATCTTTAGCTGACTTTCAGGAGAGGAACCAAAAAGCCGGAATTTTCCAAAATCAAAATAGAAGCCATAGGGTGAGGGATTTATCGTGCGAAGCCGTCGATAGACCTGAAAATCATCGCCCTGATAATCAATTTGAAATCTACGCGACAGCACCAATTGAAACACATCGCCCCGGCGGCAATGATGGCGTGCTTTTCCTGCCATCGCCAGGAATTGATCATCAGTAAGGTTAGAGCGCAGACTTCCTTTTGTTTGAAATGGATAGGCAGTGGATGTGCTTATCTGAATGCGATTTAGCAGCTGATCCAGTTTGGATGACTCACCATCAGGAAGGTATTCACTCAGCTGCATGGTATCGGTGTAATGATTGATTTTTATCACATAGCGAAAAAGCGAAAACTGCAGGGCAGGAATAGCAAAATTGCTATCTGTAGGGCTTTGCAGTTCGATATCCTCCATAAATTCAATGGCGTCGTACCCAAAGTATCCAAAAAGCCCATCGGTATTTTCTTTTTCAGAAAGTTCGAAGCTGTTCAGGTAGCTTTTTAAATGTTGTAAAACGGCTTTGGGTTCCTGTAGCAAAACTGTTTTCTGCGATTTTCCCTCATGTATTGTAAGCCGCTTTTCTTCGAGGTTGATGCTGCTAATGGGTTCCAGACAGATAAAGCTCAAGCTGTTTTGTGCCGATTGGTAGTCAGAGCTTTCGAGCAGTAAAGCTCCTGGATAAATATCTCTGAGCTGAAGGTATAAACCAACAGCAGTATGCAAATCTGCCAGGCTTTGATGCCGTTTAACCGTTATTTTCATTGGATTTAGGTATTTGAATTGAGTTTTTTGAGCTTCATTTATTAAAATTTTGACAACAAAAAAGGCCTGCCGCGAACGACAGACCTTTGATTTATTTTGTACAAATACAAGCAGGGTCACATCACTTCATCAGCTCTATGCTTAATGAATGACGCCACCACCAGAATTGATTTGCTTGTTGAATCATGCCGCAAAAATAATTTTATTTTGTAAGGAGACAACTTTTTTTAATTTTTTTTTCGCAATTTATTTTATCCCAGTGAAAATAAGCATAGTGCACTGTATAAGGAAATCTAACTTAGATCAATCAAAAATTTCTGTGGGGAAACAGCCTAAATCATTGATAGTATATTTTAAAATTGTTTTAAGTCTGATCCTTTTCATTGATGATTTCCTGTAATGCTTTTGCCCAGTAATCTTCATCGTTCAAACTTGCAACAAGCTGTAACCTCTGTCCGCCATGCTGCCTGAAAAGTGCATTGTATTCAACACCAATTTCAATGCTGGTTTCCAAACAGTCAGTAACGAAAGCAGGCGCAACCACCAGCAATTCTTTAACCCCCTTTCTAGCGAGTTCAACGATCTGTTCATCGGCGAAAGGCCTGAGCCATTTTTTTGTTAGGCGCGACTGAAAGGCAATGCTGGATTTAGTTTCAGGAATATTACATGCGTTTTGGAGCAAACGTGTTGTAGCAAAACAAGTGGCGCGATAACAATATTTTCCATGTGCAGGAAATTCAAGATGGCAGTTGCATTTTTCTATTGTCGTATGCGGATGGATGCGACTGATATGCGATTCGGGCAAGCCGTGATAGGAAAATAGCACGTGATCAAACAATTCCGGTTTATAAGCTTGAATTTTTTGCTGAAAAGCACCAATAAATGCTGGATGATTATAAAACTGTCCAATGATTTTCAAACTTGGAATTACATCCCAGTTTTTAATAACACGCAAACAGTCCTCGCTAACGGTACCTGTTGTAGATTCAGCATATTGTGGGTACATGGGCACGATGATTATTTCGTCCGGTTGCTGCAACCGCACTTGTTCCAGTACCTTTTTTATTGAAGGATTTCCATAGCGCATAGCAATTAAAATACGGGTTTCGGCCCTGCTTTTAGCTTGCATTTTCTTTGCCAGATTAGCAGTGATATAGCGCAGTGGTGAGCCGTGTTGTGTCCACAATTGCTCATAAAGCTTTGCTGATTTAGGAGCACGAAAAGGTGCGATAATCAAGTTTACCAGCATCCAACGTGGTATGGCAGGAATATCTATTACTCTTCGATCTCCAAGAAATTCACGCAAATAAGTCCTTACATCTTTCGTTTTCGGAGAGTCAGGTGTGCCTACATTAATGAGGATAATTGCACGCTGCATATTTCATTCTTTTTAATTAGTAGAAGAGAAACTCTTATTTTGACAGGATTTCAGCCAAATGATAGGCCTGTTTGATGCGGTCGGCCATGCCAATACCATCCCGGATATTGCCGGCCAGAAAGACACCCGGATGATTTTCTTCAATGGCTGAAATAGCCGCCAGACGTGCCTCTGAGCTGCTATCGTATTGAGGAATGGCTTGCTGATAACGGAAAAGTTCAAAAAGATCAGGCGATAAGGTTTCATCATGAAAAAGCTCACGAAGCGCTTTCAGGGCAATGGCTTTTAATTCCTCATCAGTTTTATCGTAGAGGTCGGGTTTCTTAATTCCACCCATAAATACCGACATCAGCGCTCCGCCTTCAGGCGCCCTGCCGGGAAAAATGGAAGCAGGAAACAGAACGCCCAGGATGTCTCTGTTTTCCTTCTCAGGAATCAAGCCGCCAAATGCATTGAGTTTAGTGCCCTTCCAGTGATTGAACCCAACAGCAATCTGAATAACTTTGGCATAACGCAGGTTTACGATATCAGTGAAAAGCTGAGGCTGTATGAAGTCGAACAAATTTTTGAGATAACTACCTCCACTGCTTGTTACCACGCGCTCTGCTTCGAAGAATTTGTAACGATCCCCTTGTTTTATTTTGAGACTGAATCCGTTGCTTGTTTTAGAAATGTGCCGCACTTCGCTTCCTGTATAGAGTGCCTCCTGATCCAATTTTGAGGTAATAGATTCAATGAGGGATCCCAGCCCTCCTTTTGCCGAAAAAACGGCTTTATTAGCTTTCTTCTCAAGTGCTGTTTTTGGAAGCTTACTTTTTTTGATGGCACCTTTTATAAAACTACCATAGCCCTGTTCCAGCTGATATAACTTTGGAAGTGCATATTTTGTGATGAGTTGATTGGGATCACCGGCATAGATTCCACTGATAAAAGGATCAACGGCATAATCCAGAAAGCTTTTTCCCATGCGCCTTACAACAAGTTCAGCCAATGTTTCCTTGGGGTTTCTGCCTTTTTTTCTGAAGGGCTCTCCTAAAAGCCTGAGCTTGTCTTTAAAACTAAATAGGGGCGTTGTTACACCTGCCCAAAATCCTGCGGGAAGAGCAACCCATTCACCCTTTTTTAAAATCCAGCGATTGGCAGCCGCCGGATTTGCAATTTCTGTCGGACATCCAATGTCCTCGAACAACTCAACAGTTTCTGTGGTTGACAACACACCTGTGTTTGGACCTTCTTCATATTGAAAACCGGCTTTTCTGATTGTGTTGATTACGCCGCCCAGTCGATCGTCTTTTTCAAAAAGCAGAAAGGGAATACCTTTCTGTTGGAGCCTGAAAGCCAGACTTAAACCTGTTAGTCCACCACCAATTATTGCGACGCTGCCCGGCTGAAAATTGCTTGTTTGCACTGTCATAGGTTTACTTTAAATAGTTTTTGAGTAAAGACGATCAGGATTTACCTGCAAAGGATCTAAAGAAGCCGCGATATTTCGAATAAATAATTGGCCTGCATCTGTAATCTCAAGTCTATTAGCATTCATTTTTAATAAGTTATCTGCTTCAAATTCAGCCAAAGCATTTTTATCGAGATGAATGCTGTTTTTGAGTGTATCTAAGGATATGTTTCTGCGCATGGCTAAGCTTTCCAAATCCAGTACCTTATTACACATTAGGTCAGTTATGGCTTCTCTCACAATCATTTCCTGCTTGCTAAGTTCATATCCTTTGACGGTAGCGGCGTTTCCTTGCGAAATTCTTTCAATATAGTCATCCACAGATTTGGTGTTCTGCAAATAGGCTTGCTCGAGTTGGCTGATAGCCGAAACGCCTACTGCGTATACCTGTCCGGTGGTTGCACGCGTGCAGTATCCCTGAAAATTTCTGTGTAATTTTTTTGAATCCAGCGCCCTGAAGAGCTCATCATTGGGCAGCACAAAATGATCCATTCCAATTGCTTTATAACCGGCCTCAGCCAATATCATAGCAGCTTTGTTGTACATTGCAACTTTTAGATTGCTATCAGAAAGCCCTCTTTTTTCGAGGATTTCCTGGTTTTTGAACACGGAAGGAAGATGCGCATAAGAAAATGTTACCAAACGATCAGGTTTGAGCTTTGCTGCTGCTTCGATGGTTTCTGCAAAAGAATCTAAAGTTTGTGCAGGAAGGCCATAAATAAAATCGAAGTTGATGGCATTATTGGGCTGTCCGTTTTTGATAATAGCCATAATATCAGCAATTGGCATGGCCGAAGGATCCCGGTTTACAAGTCGCAGGACGTCTTTGTTAAAATCTTGAATACCAAGGCTGAAGCGATTAAATCCGGCCTGCTTCAAATCCAGCAGGTATTGTTCATCCAGATAGGCCGGATTTGTTTCTATGGCAACTTCAGCATCATCGGTCAGTTCGAATGCATCAAATATCATTTGGTTGAGCGCTTGTAAATGCTGGGCTTCGATAGCGTTTGGAGTGCCTCCTCCATAGTGTATCTGCGACACTTTACGGTTTTTGTCGAGTAGGTTGATCAGCCGGCTAAGCTCAGTTTTCAACGCTGCCAGATAACTTTTCACTTGATTTGCTTTTCCCATCGGACAAGTGTTGCAACCACAGTAAAAGCAGAGTTTTTTACAGAAAGGAATATGCAGGTAAAACGAAATATTCTGAGGCTTAAAGCTATTTGATTTTCTTACAGCTTCCTCATAATTGCTGCTGTTAACTTCTTCAGTGAAATGATTTGCAGGCGGATAGCTTGTGTATCGGGGAGCTGCTTTATTGTATTTTTTGATCAGATCAGTATTCATGGTGTTTGTAAACTTTTTTGAGTGAAAAAGTGAGTATTATCATGGCCAGGATGCTGAACATGATTTCAATGAGGAATAAATTGGTATAACCCAGCACATCTGCAACTTTTCCGCTAAGAATAGCCATGATAAGACCGCTTAAGTGTGTGATTACAATTTGTAGGGTGAAATCTGTTCCTTCTCGCCCACTACGCACAAGATCCATCGAGCTGGTGTAAATGGCAACAGTTGACATACCATAGGATGACCATAGTAAAAATATTCCCAAGTAAATTAAATGAATGCCAGGGGTTTGCATGCTGATAAAGTAAAAATAGACTCCGGCAAGCAAACTGAGTGTGAGGAAGCTGTATAAGGCAATTTTTTTGCCTGCTTTTTTGATGAACCAGCCGGCTCCCATGGCAGAAACTGCTGCTATGGCTGTGCCAAAGATTCCGGCCATAAATCCAATATCTTTGGCGGTATAACCTAAATCTACCAGCCAGGGTTTCAGCATGGCTAAAATCCCTATGATTCCTGAATAATAGAAGAATAGCAGTAAAATCCACCAAGGGATGCCCGGTACTTTGAAAAATGATATCAAATCACCCAAACTAACTTTTAGCTTCTCCTTTTGCGCTTTGGGCTCGTTGAGTTTTACAAAGCGAAGAGGAATTAGCGCGATTAGTACAAAAAGTGCCAGACAAATCAGCAAGTAATACCAGCCAAGATAGTAGTAAACAATTAAAAGCACGCCGCTTCCGAGTAGCGTGCCTATAAAGCTTCCTGCAGATTGCATGCTGTTGCCAAGACTTCGTTCGTTTTTTTTAAGTAAAAGAATAGCAAAGGCATCAGTAGCGATATCCTGGGTGGCAGATGCCGTAAAAGCGATCAGCATCAAGGCGACAATCAGCGTGAAATCAGTTTGTAAACTGAAAAAGCCAATATGTAAAATAATCAGGGCGTAAAAAAACTCCGAAAGATAAATCCAGCGCTTATACTGACGCATAGTTGATGCGTTATTGTCAACCAGAGGCGCCCATAAAAATTTCAGTATCCAGGGGAGCTTTACCAATTGCAACAATCCAATCGACTCCAAAGAATAGTTTTCCTGGCGCATTATTACAGGCACCACGGTTGAAAAAAAACTCATGGGCACCGATTGTGCGATATATAAGCTGAATAAGACTGGAAATTTAGGCCAGTTGGCTTGCTTCATGGATTATATTTTTAAGGACAAATCAATGCCAAATTGAGCTGGCTTGCCCGATTGCATATAACGGTTTCCAAGCGCTTCAAAATAGAATGAGGTGTATTCTTCACCAAAGATATTTTCTCCAAACAGCCTGATTTCAAAATTGTTCTTTGTGAAAGCAATATTTAAATCAATAAGGTTGTAGGCTTGTTGTGAAAAATTGTTTTGCTCGTTCCAGAACAGCTCTCCTGTGCTTTTCCATAGGCCTGTAATCCTGATTCGATCAATAAATCGCGTGTTGACTTTGATGGTCTTGTTGAGTTGTAAAGCCAGCGTATGTCTTGGCACATAGGGTAAAAAGTTGCCGTTGTAGTTTTTTGTAGAATCAACAATGTGCGATAGAAAACTGGCGTGGGTATAACCATAGGCTACAAATACTTCAAAATTTAAAGGAAGCGAGCTTTTTACTGACACTTCAAATCCTTTGCTCAGGCTATGACCTGCATTTTTTAGCATCGAACCTCGCCCGCTGGGAACGGTTTGATAAATCTGCTGGTTAGTCCAGTCGATATAAAATAGCGAAAGCTCAGCAAAAGTTCTTTGCTCAAAGAGAGAAGTTTTGATGCCAAGTTCATAATTCCAGCTTTGTTCGGGCAAGAAAGTTAGATCTTCCGGACGCTCAAAAGTAGAGTTAAAACCTCCTGTCTTAAAACCTTTTGCAGCTAATGCATATACGGAAGTCTGATTGGTGAGGGCATATGAGAGGGCGATTTTTGGTGAAACCTCATTGTAGTTTAACAGGGGATAAGTGGTGTCAGCAATACTGTTATTCTGACCATTTCTTAACATATCGTATGTGTAGGATAGCTTGCTTTGCTCGAAGTCGATACGAATACCGGCAGTAAGTGTTAAGCCGTTGATCAGAAAGTTATCCAGCATCGATTGGTGGAATAAGGCAAAGCCCGAATTGATTTCGTCGTAGCTTTTAAACATCCGAAGCTTTTGAGCATAAACATCTACATCAACCGATTTATCAAGCAATTGCGTGAATCCAAAAACACCTGCAACCCATTGGTAATTTCCTGCATAGGCTGATTTAAATACAAACTCCTGCGAAAGCATGTGCTGCTGCTGTTTCTGCGTGACAAGGTAAAGAGAGTCAGCAGTAAAATCCTGGTCAATTTCCTGAAAATCAACCAGTGCCTGATAACTTGTCGTAGATATCATTTCTATACGAGGGCCTTTGTAATTTAATATCAATCCATTAGATAATAAATTTCTTTCATAACCTGATGGCTGATTGTAATTGATAAGCTCAGCTTTTTCCAATGAATCATTATAAACCGCATAGGGATAACCACCTTGTTTGCTGTATTCGTAACTGAGAATGTTAGACAACTGCCAGCGCTCGTTGATTTGCCAGCTCAAGCGGTTGCGCATTCCCAAAGCATCCATATAATCAACCTGTTCGTTATTATAGGTGTTGGTAAAGAAGCCATCGGTATGTCTGTAATTGAAAGACAGGCTATAGCCTAAGTCTTTACTGATTTTATTGTAGTGACTTAATCCGGCTGCATATTCTCCATAAGTGGCTGCAGAAAGCCTAAAACTGGTTTCCGGTTTTTCGCCGGGAGCACGCGTAATAATGTTGATAATGCCTCCCATGCTATTGCGTCCGTAAAGGCTTCCCTGAGGGCCACGCAACACTTCAACACGTTCAATATCAAAGAAGTCGAAATCAAAAGCTGATTTTTCAAAATAGGGAATTTGATCCACATAAAGTCCCACCGAAGGCGAATTGATACGCGATCCGATTCCCCGGATGTAAACCGGTGAAGTGAGCTTTGATCCGTAATCAGGCATAAATAAATTGGGCGTAATGGCTGATATATCCTTGATGGACTCGATGCGGTTTTCCTTGAGGGTTCGCGCCGTAAGCACAGTAGCTGCCCCGGTAAGCGATTTTAGTTCAATCCGCTCTTTTGGTGCACGGATTGTGATTTCGTCCAGAACTATTTCAGGAACACCGGTGCTGTCGTTAAGAATAAAGTGCATTTGCTGGGCATGGATAGGGTGTCCAAAAGCCCAAGAAAATAAGATGATAAATATTATTAATCGGTACATAATCAGCAAACTATAAATATAATAAGTTAAATATCTTTCGCAATTGGTCGGATGGAAAGCTAATGTCGTGTCTGTGCTACTGTGTCGGTTAAGTCGTAGTAATTTTTTCTCAAATCAAAAAAGAAATTCTGCGCATAGCCCATGTTAAGTAAAGGATTTATTTTGCAGAGTTAGGAAAAAAGAACAAGACTTGAGCCGGCTAAAGCTAGTGTTGACATGACACTAGGGAATAAAACTTATTATATTGCCGGAGGTGGCCTGCTGAAAAGAAAATGCGAGATAAACTGTTTGGGAATTCGAGTGGAGAGCTCCGGATTAAAAAGCGCTAACAGATAACGAATCGTAGTGTCAGAACTAAATATTTCTTGTTTTTGTGCAATTTGATTGCCAATCTCATCAAGGTAATAAAAACAATCAGCTAAATTATCAGCTGATTTTTCTGATTGCAGAATGATTTGTTTTGTCAGTAGTTCTGCTTCGGCCATTGCCTCATGCTCCAATGCCTTGAGCGAAAATGAGGCAAAGCTTACCAGATACACTACACCAAGCAGTATGTAAGGCAAGTTAGTTGAAAGTAATCCGAAGAAAAACATGCTATTAATCCTTTTTCAAGCGCAAAGAAAATACTTTTTTATGATATCAAGCATTTAATTACTTAATTAGGTTCAATTTAGAAATTCTCTAAATAGTGTCTGTCTATAATGTCCGATATATGCGCCCTGCCTATCTGCTGAAGGCAGGCAGGCTTGATCTCGACCATTTTGAATCAGCCGCTGGACTTTATTGACAAACGTTAAATTGCTTATACAGGCACAAAATCAGCATCAATTTTATCAGCATTAATAGTTTATAACCAGATTTGCCTTAAATTTGTGATTGCCAAATTAAAACCTGAAATGAAAAAAATTATTCCTGGATTTTTATTGCTGTTTCTGCTGATTTTTATTACTTCCTGCGAACAAAAAGAAGAACTATCTCCGGATGAAATCCTTGTCTGGAATAAGCAAATTGCGGAAGCTTATGTAAAGACCATGGCAGCCTCCATTGGTGAAGCTGCTACTGAAATAAGTGATAGTGTTGAATTGGTGAGTTTTATTCGCAGAGTAATTGATCCGATAAGCTTTTATCCGGATAGCTCGGGTTATTTTTATGTGTATAACTTCAACTGTGTAAACATAGCTCATGCGCGCCAAAAGGACTTAGAAGGACAAAACTTACACGATTATACCGATTCGCGTGGAAAATACGTGATTCGTGAACTTTCAGCTGTTGCCCAAAGTGGTGGAGGCTATGTAGTTTTTTATTGGATAAAGCCCGGCGAAACCGGTGAAAAACGCAAGCTTGGCTATGTTAAGCCTATTCCCAATACCGAATACTTTATTGGAACCGGTGTTTATCTTGAATAGGTTTCAGAAAAAAATATTCTAATTATAAGTGCAAACAAAAAATCCTCATTAGTTGTTATTAGCATTGACAAATCGTAAACACGTTTTAATATGCGTATTGTATTGAGCCTCATCTTGATGTTTTCATCGTTTTTTGTTTTCGGTCAATCGGGGATAAAATATGAAAAAGAAGAATCAGTATGCAGGGAAGCCTTTCCTGATGAGGCCTTGTTGCAGCTGCAGCCCCTGTTGGACCAGTCAAAAAGAATTCGTTTTTACAAAGAAACGGATCAGGATGGGATTAATTATGAAGTTAAATTGAAATTTGAGGGCAACTTTTACAGTATTGAGTACGACTCCTCTAACAACTTAAAGGATATTGAAAGGTTAATGAGCTGGAAAAAATACAATATGCCGGCCAAGTTAGTGATGCAACAATTTATGGATTCTTTGTTTATCAAGTACAAAGTGAAGCGATTTCAAATACAGGATGTGCCAAATTCAGCGCTCGAATCGATACACTATTTGCCATTGGAGAAGGATTTTTTGATTGGCAGGAATTACGAACTGGAGCTGGATGCTATTTTAAAAGGCCAGCACAAGCCTTTAAGTTTTGAATTATTGTTTGATAATTCAGGGGTTTTATTGCAAAGACGAATCATTTCCAGTGACTTGCAGGATAATTTAATTTACTAGCATGAGAGGGATAGCATTCGGTTTTTTAATGACATTGTTGTTGCTTTTTGTGGCTTCAAGCGCTTGGTCGCAACGTATTCCTTTTTATGCCGAACCGGCGCTCTCGGTTGGTAAACAATTGAAAGGCAGGTTTTCAGTCAATGCCAAATTCGTTTTTCGGCAGCAGTTTGCCAGTATAAATGAACAACAACTCGACTGGTTTTCACAAAGTGATGTGGTTGAGGTACAGCTTTTTCTGAATTATAAAATCCTGGGTAGCAAACGGCTTACTTTCGGGTATCTATATGGTCTTGATGATCCGTTTCTTACTGATCCGGCATGGGAACACCGGCTGATGCAACAATTTACATTTCAAAGCGGAAATCGGTTTAAGTGGGTAAACAGGTTGCGATTGGAACAACGTTTTAGTGCAAACCAATTCAGAAATCGCATAAGATATCGGTTTACTTTTGATAGCCCGCTATCAGGCAGCAAACTTGACCCGAAGGAGTGGTATTTTGTTGCAGGCGACGAATGGCTTTATAATTTCACCGGAAAGCCCGGCGAAGACCATCTTGAAAATCGCATTCAGGCAGGACTCGGGTATTTGTTCGATAACGGACATAAAGTCCAATTCGAAATACAGTATCGTTGGCTAAGAATGCTTTCTTCCCGGGAAGCTTCTGCCTGGCATTTGCTGCTTACTTACAACCTGAATCTGTAGTGCTATCCTGAAAAAGCCTCGTTTTATTGCGGAGGCAAAATAACTTGTTTATCGCCGTTGAAACAAGGTATTACAGTATTATCAAGCCTTCCGCCTAAAACGATTGCATTAAGCTTATTTAGACTGATTCTAATATACTATCGTTCGCGCGAATATCCTTAGCTTTGTTTGGTAAAGTAAGTCTAAAAACTGTAATTTTGCCTTGTTAACAAAATAACACTGTTAATTAGTAACAGGCATAATTTATATAAATCATTAAAAAGCCAAAACGATGAATTTAGAAAAAATCATGAACGACCTGGAAAAGAAACATCCGGGTGAAGTAGAGTATTTACAGGCTGTACGCGAAGTACTGGAATCATTGGAAGAGGTAGTGGATCAAAACCCTCAGTTTGAAGCCGCTGGAATTATTGACAGGCTGATTGAGCCGGATCGCGTTTTAACTTTTAAAGTGCCATGGGTTGATGATAACGGAAAAGTACATGTAAATCTTGGATATCGTGTGCAGTTTAACAATGCGATAGGACCATATAAAGGTGGACTTCGGTTTCACCCCAGCGTAAATCTTAGCATTCTGAAATTTCTCGGATTTGAACAAATATTTAAAAACAGTCTCACCACATTACCTATGGGTGGTGGTAAAGGCGGTTCTGATTTTGATCCTAAAGGAAAATCTGATGCGGAAATCATGCGTTTTTGCCAATCATTTATGCTTGAATTGTGGCACCTTATCGGCCCCGAAACAGATGTTCCTGCCGGTGATATAGGTGTTGGTGGCAAAGAAATAGGTTTCATGTATGGCATGTATAAGAAATTGGCCCGCGAACATGTTGGTGTACTCACCGGCAAAGGCCTGAATTGGGGAGGTAGCCTTATTCGTCCTGAAGCTACAGGATTTGGTGCTGTTTATTTTGCACAAGAAATGCTTGGCACAAAAGATACTGATTTCAGTGGTAAAACAGTAGCTGTATCTGGTTTTGGTAATGTGGCCTGGGGTGCTATTTCAAAAATTACAGAGTTGGGTGGTAAAGTAGTGACAATTTCAGGACCTGATGGTTATATTCATGATCCTGAAGGATTTGATGTTGAAAAAATCAACTACCTGCTCGAACTGCGTGCCTCAAATCAGGATATCGTAAAGCCTTATTCTTATGAGTTCCCTTCAGCGCAATTCTTTGCCGGAAAACGCCCCTGGGAAGTGAAATGTGATGTGGCTTTGCCTTGTGCAACGCAAAATGAACTGGGTAAAGAAGATGCTGAAAACCTCGTAAATAATGGCTGTATGTGTGTTGCTGAAGGTGCCAATATGCCTTCAACGCCAGAAGCGGTAGATGTGTTCAAAAAACATAAAATTTTATTTGGACCGGGTAAAGCTGTTAATGCCGGTGGTGTTGCTACTTCTGGTCTGGAAATGACACAGAATTCCATGAAGATTGCCTGGGGTCGCGAAGAGGTTGATGCCCGTCTGCATGAAATAATGAAAAATATCCATAATGCCTGCGTAACACATGGTACACAGGAAGATGGTTATATCGATTACGTAAGGGGTGCCAATATTGCCGGATTCCTCAAAGTGGCTAATGCCATGATGGATCAGGGCGTGGTATAGTCCTTGTTTTCTGTGACCTACAGGTCCAAACCAAATGTAAAAAAGGTCGTTGTTTATCAACGGCCTTTTTTTTGAGCCTGCTACGGAGTATCTCTCAGACGAAGAAACGCTACTTTCGGTTTTAATTGTAAATTTGTCCACTTCAAAAAAAGCTTTTTTTGTTACAATGGAATTCTTAAACCCCCAAATGCTGTACGGACTTTTTGCACTTGCTATCCCTGTTGTGGTGCATTTGTTTAATTTTCGCCGGCACAAATTGGTTTATTTTAGTGATATTACACTGCTCGAAAATCTGAAACAGCAAACGGCACGAACAAACAAGCTGAAGCATTTGTTGGTTTTGCTGTTACGTTTGTTAGCGATTGCCGCCCTTGTTCTGGCTTTTGCCCGCCCGTATTTTCCGTCAGAAAGCAATATGCAACAATCAGAAAATGAGATTGTAATGCTTTATCTGGATAATTCGACGAGTATGCAATCAGCCGGTATTTATGGCGCCCTGCTGGATGATGCGCGTAAATCGGCTTTTGAAATAGTTAATTTTTTTGGGCCGGATAAGCAGTTTATTCTGTTGACAAACAGTTTTTCATTGCGACAGGAACGCCCCATGAATCGCGATGAAATGAAGCAGCAGTTGGCTTATGTTATGCCCGACGCACCGCCGGTTGAAGCAGATGAAATTTTCAGGAGAGCCAAAAGTCTGGCAGCTAAATTTGAACAAAGTAAGTCGAGGTTATTTTTATTTTCCGACTTTCAGAGGTCTTCTTTTAATACACTAAACACAGAACCGGATAGTAGCCTTTCGCTTTATCTGCTGCCTTTTAGTTCGGGATTGCGATCCAATGTTTTTATCGACTCCTGCTGGCTTGAGAGTCCTGTTGTTCAGGTTGATATGCCTGTTGTGCTTAATGTTCGACTTAAAAATCATGCCGATGAGGGTTTGAAAGGCTTAGCGGTCAGTCTGGAAAACGAAAACAAAACGCTGGCTGTCTCAAACACGGATATCGATGCCTGGGGCGAAAATAGGGTAAGTCTGAGTTTTGTGCCCGAAACCAGTGGCAATTTCAGGGCAAATGTGCGCATCTCTGATTACCCGATTGTGTTTGATGACAATTATTTTGTCAACCTGAATATTGCGTCTAGTCTGCGTGTTCTGGAATTATTTGAAGATAGTCCGGATCAGTCTTTGGAGTATCTTTTTGCAGAAGATACGCTCTTCAATTTTGACCGGCGCAATGTGCTTCAGTTCGATATTCAGTCACTTTCGCAATACAATCTGGTAATAGCTCCTTATTCGGAAAAGCTCAGCGAAGGTTTAAAACTGGCCTTAACAGCATATGCTGATGCAGGTGGCGCGCTGCTATTGCATGCTCCATTGCTGGCAAGCTCCTTGACCGCGAGTTTGGATCCTGCACTTGAAACGCAAATAGGTACATTTGCTGATACTGCTTCAACACGCCTCAATATGATTACGGATGAGCATCCTTTTTTTAAGAATGTGTTTACAAAGGTGCCCACAAATGTTGATCTTCCAACTGTAAATAAATATTTTGCGCTCAAATCAACAACTTCGGCAGCGGTACTGATTAATATGCTCAATGGGAATCCTTTTCTAATGCTTCAAGATGTTGGGCAGGGTTCGGTATTTCATTTGGCCGTAAATTTGAATGAGCGCTGGTCAGGTCTGACCGAAAGCAGTCTTTTTGCTCCATTGCTGGTACGAATGGCTTTTTGGGGAACTGGGGGCAATGCATTGGCTTACGAAATCGGCATTGACAGGCGTATTCCTTTAAAGATGAAACCAAGCAGCATAGATGATGTGCTGAATATTAAATCATTGTCTTCCGGTTTTGAGTTTATTCCGGCTACTGAACGCAGAGGTCAGCAGCTGTTAATAAGTATGGCTGATCAGCTTCCCGAGCCGGGTTTTTATGGTATTTATAATGCAGATAATTTGGTTAGTATGACCGCTTGGAACGAGAGCAGGAGGGAGTCGGAAATGGTTTTTTTGTCAGGAGATGAAGTTGCTGAAAAATTATCAGACAAAGGTTTTAATCTTGTTAAAACATTGTCGTCCGGTCAGTCGGATGCATACGGGAGCCTATCTGATGAACTTCAGGAAGCAACACAATGGTGGTGGTTTATTTTGGCAGCTTTAGTGTTTCTGATTGCTGAGACTTTAATTTTGCGCTTTTGGAAAAGTTAAGGTCGAGGCCAGGTTATTTTAAATTTTTTATTATCAATAGCAAAGAGAAGAACGAAAGGATAAGTAGTATAAAATGAGCGAGATTGATGACTATACACCTCACAATGAGGGATCAGAGACTTCAGATAAGGGCGATATTCATCGCACTATACAACTATCGGGCATGTACGAGAGTTGGTTTCTGGATTACGCCTCTTATGTAATTCTGGAACGTGCTGTACCGGATATTCAGGATGGCTTGAAACCTGTTCAGCGTCGTATCATGCATTCTATGAAGAATTTGGATGATGGACGCTACAACAAGGTAGCTAATATCATTGGAAATACCATGCAGTTTCATCCGCACGGTGATGCTTCTATCGGTGACGCGCTGGTGCAATTGGGACAAAAGGAGATATTGATTGATGCACAGGGAAACTGGGGCAATGTACTTACAGGCGATAGCGCGGCCGCATCACGTTATATCGAAGCCAGAATCTCTAAGTTTGCCGCTGAGGTCGTCTTTAATCCGAAAACAACTGCATGGAAACTTTCTTACGACGGAAGAAATAAGGAACCCATTGCTTTACCTGTTAAGTTTCCCTTACTATTGGCGCAGGGCGTTGAAGGAATTGCTGTTGGACTGGCCTCTAAAATCCTTCCTCATAACTTTAACGAGCTAATTGACGCTTCTATCAGTTGTCTTAAAAACGAGGATTTTGAGCTGCTCCCCGACTTTATAACCGGAGGCATGGCCGATTGTTCTAAATACAATGAGGGATTAAGAGGTGGAAAAGTAAGGGTGCGGGCAAAGATTAGTCAGGTCGATAGAAAGATGTTGGTTATTAATGAGATACCCTTTGGAACAACAACAACCAGCCTGATTGAAAGTATTATAGCAGCAAACGATAAAGGAAAAATTAAGGTAAAGAAGATAGATGACAATACAGCTGAAAAAGTTGAAATTATGATCCATCTTGCTTCGGGAGTTTCACCGGATCAAACTATTGATGCGCTTTTCGCTTTTACACAGTGTGAGGTTTCTATTTCACCCAATTCATGTGTGATCGCCGAAGGCAAGCCGGCTTTCTGGAGTGTTCATAAAATACTCGAATACAACACAAACCGAACACTTGAACTGCTGCAACAAGAGCTGCAAATCAGGCTGCAGGAGCTCGAAGCCGATTGGCATGGCTCATCTTTGGAGAAAATATTTATTGAGCAAAGAATCTACCGGGATATTGAGCAGTCAGAAACCTGGGAGGATGTGATTCTGGCAATTGATGCCGGCTTGAAACCCTTTATAAAAAACCTGCGCAAAGAGGTCACCAGAGATGATATTGCCAGACTCACAGAAATAAAAATCAAACGGATCTCAAAATATAACACCTTCAAAGCTGACGAGCATATCCGATCGCTTGAAGAAGAGATGGAGGAGGTTAAAAATCACTTGGATCACATTGTTGATTATACCATCAATTTTTTCAGGCAGATAAAAAAGAAATATGGAGCCGGCCGCGAACGCAAAACCGAATTGCGGAGTTTTGATAATATCGAGGCTGCTTCCGTTGCCGCCAATAACGAAAAGCTGTACGTCAACAGGATTGAAGGTTTTGCAGGTACCTCGCTCAAAAAGGATGAGTTTGTGTGCGATTGCAGCGATTTGGACGATATGATTGTTTTTCGCGAGAATGGAACTTTTCTGGTGACAAAGGTGAACACAAAAACCTTCGTTGGAGAAAATATTATTCATATTGATATTTTCCGAAAAAATGATGATCGCACCATCTATAATATGGTGTATCGCGATGGCAGAAAAGGACCCTGGTTGATCAAACGATTTGCAGTTCTTGGCGTAACACGCGATAAGGAATATCAGCTCACTGCCGGCACTCCCGACTCGAAAGTTGTATATTTCAGTGCCAATCCTAATGGAGAAGCTGAGACCATTAAAGTGCTGCTTCGGCCAAAGCCTAAATTGAAGAAACTGTCTTTTGAGTTTGACTTTGCTGAACTGGCTATCAAAGGCCGCAGCGCCAAGGGAAATATACTTACAAAGCATGCGGTTAGGCAAATCAGTAAGCGTGATGAGGGTGTTTCGACCTTGAAAGCCAGGGATATATGGTACGATGAGTCGGTAAAAAGGCTCACAACGGATGAGCGTGGTAATTATCTTGGCGCTTTTGGTGCCAATGATAAATTGTTGCAAGTATTTGGAAATGGAGAGTTTAAGCTAACTGGTTACGAGCTTTCCACGCATTTTGATGATGACCTGAAATTGCTACGTAAATTTGATCCTGATGAGGTATTAAGTGTCATTTATGTTGAGGGTGAAACGCAGAAAATCTATCTCAAGCGTTTCCAGATCGAAGAGGATATTGTTCTCAACAGGCGCTATTCCAGCATTGGCGAGCATCCACAGTCGGTTTTCAAACATATTGTTTTCGACAGATTCCCAATGCTTGATCTGGAGTTTGATGCCAATGGCAATGGCAAAAAACCTGAGGATGACAAAGTTTCTGTAGCGGAATTCATTGGCTTGAAAAGCTACAAAGCCAAAGGTAAACGGCTTTCTAATAAAGAGATTATCAAAGTCACTTTTTTGGAACCTTTGACGCCTCCCGATGAAATACAGGCTGAAGAAGAGCAAATTGAGGAAACATCGACTCAGCATGATGACGTTGAGCAGGACGTTATTGAACCGAATACTGAAACCAGTGAACAGGTTGAGAAAGAAGAAGAGAACAAAACGGAGCCAAAAACTTCGGGCAAAAAACCACTCGATCCACCAGCCCAAATGGAACTGGAATTTTAAAGCTTGCACTATTGTCTTTTAACGCAATACTGCAAACTATTTAGAATGATTCCATCAATCATTTGTGCTAATTTTGCACGTACAATTTAGCTTTTAGAACTAAAATATTTATGAAAGAACCTTATATTCTTGATGTTACAAAAGATGTAAAATGGATTGGTGCAATCGATCACGACATTGTCACTTTTGATGTGGTCATGGAAACTAAGTTTGGCACAACCTACAATTCCTATTTTATTGATGCGGATAAAAAAGCTGTTTTTGAAACAGTAAAAGAAAGATTTTGGCCGGAGTATGAAGCGAAGCTCAGGGCTTTGATTAATCCTGAAGATTTAGCTTATATCATCATGAATCACACTGAGCCTGATCATTCGGGCTGTGTGGGTAAGCTACTCGAAATTGCACCTCAGGCAGTTGTAGTAGGCACGGGTACAGCCATTCGGTATTTGAAAGACCTTGTTGCCGTTCCTTTTAAGAGCCTTCAGGTGAAGGATGGGATGGAGCTTGATCTTGGCAATAAAACTGTCCGCTTTGTCAGTGCGCCAAATTTACATTGGCCTGATACGATGTATAGCTATCTGCAAGAGGATCAACTGCTTTTTACCTGTGACTCGTTTGGTGCGCATTACGCAGACGAACGCATGTTTGATGATGAAGTAGGAAATTGGGACGAGGCCTTTAAGTATTATTTCGATGTTATCCTCAAGCCTTTTAGTAAGTATATGCTGAAGGCCATCGAGAAAATCCGACCCTTGTCCATCAAGATGATTTGTACGGGTCACGGACCTATTTTGCGCTCCAACTGGAAACGATATGTTGATTTGTCGGAGCAATTTGCCAATGAGGAATTGCAGATGCCCCAAACAAAACGGGTTTACATTCCTTATGTTTCGGCTTATCATAAAACGGGTCAACTTGCCGAGGCTATCGGCAAAGGTGTGGAGTCAGTTGAAGGACTTGAAGCCGTGGTTATGGATGTGGAGCATACACCACTGGGCGATATTGATATGCAGGTGTCTATGGCCAGCGGACTAATTATCGGTTGCCCTACCATCAATCAGAATATCTTGCTGCCAATTTATCGCATATTTGCTGTTGTAAACCCATTGCGCGATAAAGGAAAACTTGCCGGAGGGTTTGGTTCTTATGGCTGGAGTGGCGAAGGAATGAAAATTATCAGGACAAATCTGGAGAACCTGAAGCTCGCCTATACCGAAACGGATGTGTTCGTTAAGTTTAGTCCGAATGATGACGATTTGCAGCGTGCCGAAAACTATGGCCGCCGATTTGGAGAATTATTATTGGAAAAAGTAACAAATTAGGACTGTTTTCGTTTATTTTGTGAAACTTTTGCATTGAAATTAAACGATCATGAATTTGAATCCAATAAATAAGATTTGGTTCTTTATAGGTAGTCTGAGTTTTGTTTTGGTTATGCTACTCAGCAGCTGTAGTCCTCAGCGGAAACTAGCCAAAGAACTTGTTGATCAAACTCCCGAATGGGGCGTGCTGGCGCTGATGCCGGAGCAAATATTTATGATCAATAACCGCTACGACAGCAATGACGAGAATATGGAGGGACTTTCCGAGTATGTGAAAAATCAACAATTGTTAGAACAAACTTTGCTATTGAGCAAGGTGGATGATACCCTCGTTCGCAGGCTTTTCGAAACAGCTTACCTAAGTACGCTCAGGAGTTATGGCGTACTTGTTTATGAAGAGAGCGCATTTGAAGATTTCTACGAGCGCGATAGCCTGAGTTGGGTGGTGAATATTGCCCAACTCGAACTTCAGGAGTTTATCGAAAACTATGAAGACGAAGAAAACTTTTTCGGAATGCGATATTTACAGACGATCCCGCTTAATGCTGTAAATATTGGAGTATGGGTTGAAATAAGTCGCTTGAACGGCAGCAGTCAGAAAGCGCCGGTTTATTTTTCAGATCAGAATTTATTTGACGCGCTTGAGAGCGATTTTGTGTTTGACTTTTCCACAAACAGCGTAAATTACTACTACAATATTGACAGCCTGACTCCACAAAATGTCTATGACTTTTCGGGCTTTATGGGTCGCCTGACAGCTGCTTATACCTATGATCAAATTCTCAATAACCAACTGGAGCAGCAGCAGGGAATCTCTGATGAAGATCCTGTATTTTATCGCTATGATCCATACCTTAAACGCTTGTTTCCAACTGAGTACGACAGGTTTATTTTGATGGAAGAATAGATTTTTTCCTGAAATTTAACGGTTGCAAATGCCTGCAAAATCGCAATAGCTGCAGTACTTTGTTTCGGTGGTTTGAACAACAGGAGTTTCCGGATCATAGATTTCACCAATTACGATGTTGAGTTGCTGGATGATGCTGTCAGCCAAACTTGCAGATTCTTCGGGATCAGGAAGGTTTAAGTTGAGCATACCCTTGCCTGGTTTTTGCAGGCTGATAATACCACACTCCATTTCTTTTCCAGAAAATGTTAAATCCGATTTAAGGATAAGAAGCTGATAAATGGCCAGTTGCAACGCCTTACTTTTTGCGGGTTTAAGTAACTCATCCCATGCTTTTAAAGACAGGTCAGTTTCATGGACACTGCCGGTTTTGTAATCGATCAAACGAATCTTATCATTCTGCTGATCAATACGGTCGATAGTGCCTTTTATCTTGATTTTCTGCCCCTTGGATTCAATGAAAACTTCGAGTTTCTTTTCCAGTCCTTTAATAGTGATTTCGTTACTGACAAGATTTTTTTTCTCGTAGCTCAAAAAATTCTGTACAAACTGTCGGGCCACTTCCTTCATGAGCAAGCTATTTCCAAAATCTGCCAGACCGGCAGGGTAAATCTCCAGAAGATGTTTATTTAAGACATTTTCTGATGACTCAGTCATTTTATCAATTGCTGTTGGCGTGATTTTTTTATCAACAAATTCTTGGTAAAGGGTTTCCAGCGTATTGTGTACAGCAGTTCCCAGATCATTGTATTGAATAGCATCGGAATATTTTGCCTGGACTTGCAAGCCGACAACATTACCCAAATAAAACCTGAGCGGACAAATAATATAGTTGGCCAGGCTGGAGGGAGACAGGCCCGTTTCTCCTTTTTTCTTGAGCAGTTCCATCACAGGAATACTTTTCGCGATGGTGATTGCATTATCTTGTTTATTAGATGGCGGAGGAAGCTCAAAAAGTTGATTACGCAAGCTTATTTTTGGGTTTAGTTTGAGCAGCTCGAAGCGAATTTGCTGGATAAACCTGCTTTGCTCTCCGCTTCCGAATGAACCTGGCTCGTTGTTATAGTAAAGGTGAATGGTTTCTGCTTTTTGCAGTAGTCTGAAAAAATGATAGGCATAAACGGCTTGTCTGTCAAAGTGGTTTGATAAGTCGAATGCCTTTCTGATGTCGGGAGGAATAAGGGATTGATAGGACTTTTCGTGCGGCAGGATACCTTCGTTAACGCTTAGTATATGAATATTTTTGAAATCAAGGTTTCTGGTTTCTAATAAACCCATAATCTGAAGACCTTGAAGCGGTTCGCCCGAAAAAGGAACCTTAAGGCTCAGTGCGAGTTTATTGAATAAGGAACTGAAATCTTCAAAATTGAGGATGGCGGCATTTGATTTCGTTAGCTGTTGGATTTTGATCAACAACTTTTTTGAGGCAATAAATTGATTGACAATCGTATGCTTTTCCGGTTTTTTGCTTTCAAGCACCCAATCGCTCAACTGATTGATGAATGAGATAATTTCGCCCAGTTGTGCACTGATGTCATCAGTAACAGGTTTTAACAGGGCTTCAAACAGAACCGCTAAACGGGAATTTTTGTCAAAGCTTTTCTTTATTTCTTCTGCTTCAGCAAATCGCTGGCTGTTATTCAATAGTTGTTGCTTCCAGCGCATAAGCTGTTGCATGCTTTCATCATCAAGCAAATAGGTGTTCAATTCGTGCGAACTCAGTTGCAGCAATGGTTTCAGGTGATACCTGGTATTGAGCTGTACTTTTCGTTGCTTCAGATGAACATTGATGTAGGTGCTAAGGTATTGGAATACAGCAGTTTTATTAAAAGGAAACCCAAGCGTTACATTAAAATGCCCAACAGAATCAGGAATGGCATTTAACACCGGAATCAATAAATTTTCATCTGCAAGCACAATGGCAGTGTTGTTGTCGGCCTCGCTATGCATAAGTTCATGACCCATCGCTTTGGCTTGTGTCGCATTTCCGGGTATCGGATGAACAATAATTTGTTTGCTGCTATTAATTAAATCGTCTGATATAAAGTTCCTTACAGCATTTGGAAAACGATCGGAAAACTTCCTGATAAAATTTCCGGCTTCATGTAATCCAAATGCATTGGCCTTGAAATAATAAGTATCGATATCCCAAAACAACAGGGCTTTTTCGGCCTGAAACAGCTTAACCACGATTTTCTCCTCAGCCTTAGTCAGCGCATTGAAACCTGCAAAAATTATTAACTTGTCAGCCGTTCTATTGATAAGTTCCCCATCTTCAAGATCAGCTAAATATCTTGCAACCATGCCGCTGTACGCCATGCCTTTTTCAGTTAAGCGATTGCGCAGCGCATGATAATCTTTTTCGAGTAAGCGATAAAAACTGAGAAAGCGCTTTTCGCTATCACTTAGGGCTGTTCCATCCGGATGCCATATCTCCAGTGCTTTAGCTTCTTTGAGGTAGCCAAAAACTGCGCTGGCATCTGCCATTTGCTGGTCAATCTCATTGTAATCCTCTGCCATTTGTGCGGCAAGACCGGCATATTCTGCCAAACTGAAATCATCGGCAGTAAGCTGCGCGGCCTTCATCTCGAGTAGTTCAAACTGCACGCTAAGGGAATCGGCTAGCTCCCACGGACTCCAATCGGCAAAGGCTTGTTCTATCGTGCTGATCTGAGGCAGCCAGGAAGCTTTGGAAAGGCTTTGGGAGAGCGCTTTCTTGAAGAACAATCCGGCGCGCTTATTGGGGAAAAGCAGGATTATATCCCGAAGCCGATCAGCATATGTTACGGCAATATGCTCAGCAAGAAGTTGGATAAACGGTTTATTTGCAGACATATAACTAGGTTTCTCGCTGTTTAAAAAACTGTTCGATCTCCTCAATTTGGCTCTTCTTGCCTAAATCGAACCAAAAACCTGTTTTGATTGGTTTTGATCTGATCTGTTGATGCCTTGCCAAATTCAGATAAAGGTCAATTATACTGGTTTTTCTGACGGGTAAACCGGCAAGTAGTGCAGGTTTTAAAAGGTGAATACCACTGAATGAAAACTCCTGATAGTCTTTGGTCGGTTTGTCGACCCATTTGTAGCTTTCTATGCGCTTGTCTTTCCATCCGCACAGCTGTTCAAAGGGATCAAAAAGCAATTGGCGATTGCTCACTCGTTTCTGTGTGAGCAGCCAGGCCATTGCCTCATCACCTTCAAAATCATTAATGATCGATGCGATGTTTAAATCACTGATAATATCTACGTTATGTATCAAAACCGATTGGCTGTCAATGAAATAATCCCGGGCTTTTAAAATGCCGCCTCCTGTGTCTAAAAGTTCGTTGCTCTCATCGGAAATGTAAAGATCAAGCGCGCTAAACTTTGGTTGATTCAGAAATTGGATGACTTGTTCAGCAAAGTGATGTACGTTGACAATGATCGTTGAAACACCGGCAGCCAATACTTGATTTATCGCCCGTTCGAGCAGCGTTATACCATTAATTTCGAGCAGTGCTTTGGGCCTGGCAGCAGTCAGGATTTCTAAACGAGTGCCTTTGCCCGCTGCCAATATCATTGCAGTGCGCTTTTTTTTCATTTAGGTTGTTTTTCGGCCTTACACAAACGGCTGGTTTTGTTTGAAGTCTGTTTGCATTTCAGGCAAAAATACCGTTTATCTTTGTTGATGACCTTTTTATCACTTTTACATTTTTTGTCACTCATGATTAAAATGTTGCTCTTTATGAACACAATTAACAAGCAGACTGGGGTATTTTGTTCGGAGATACTGGCTGATTTTATCGGCGCAGTAAACCGATCGATGCTGTCCGCCCGTGCAACCAAAATTAATCATTAAGTGCTTAAAATCCCGCTTCGTATAATTTTCCACACTTTGCGATACAATAGCCTTAACATTGTTTAAAAACTGATCTACTTCCGGATGGGCTTCTAAAAACCGGATTACTTCCGGGTCTCTGCCGGTGAGCATTTTATATTTAGCTTCCCGGCCGGGATTCGGCAAATGCCGGCAATCAAAAACAAAGCCGCCTCCGTTGCCTGTCAGGTCATCGGGTATGCCGCCCTTTTTATAGGAAAAACTATTGATGCTCAGCAGAAAAGGCGCAAAAGGTGTTTTTTCAATGATAGGGTACTGTGTTTTTAACTTGCCCAATTGCAAAAAAACGCCTTTTAAACTAACCAATGGCAAGGGGATATCATAATTCGCCGGTAGGCCGTTTAAGGCATGGATGGCATAAGGAATACTTTCAATAAAGTGTTTCTTTTTCTGTATTAACCCCCTGTAACCATAAGCTCCCATCACTTGCATCAATCGCAGGTAAACAAAAGCCGGATAATAGTAATTGAATTGAATATATTTCGGATCGATATAGTGGGCGAGTTTTTTTTGATAAAAATTCAACAGATGTTCTTTCACAGCTTCAGGAATACGGGCCTTAACCTGAAAAAGCAAGGAAACCACATCATATTGCAGCGGGCCTTTTCGGCCACCTTGAAAATCGATAAAGTTTGTTTTCCCTTCATGGATCATGATATTTCTCGATTGGAAATCGCGATACATAAAAAAATCGGCAGGGGCTTGCGCAATAAACTGAGCCAATTTGGCGAAATCATGATCCAATTCAGCTTCGTTATAGATGATGTCTTTCTGGAGTTTTAGAAAGTAGTACTTGAAATAATACAGATCGTCTAAAATGGCTTTATAATCAAAACTACCCGCAGGATAAGCTTTGCTGTAATCGAGGTTTGTGTGGCCTTCAAACTGAAATTTGAGCAGATTTGTTAATGCTTCTTCATAGTAATCGACCAGCATAGGATGAAAATCACCTTGCTGCCAGGCATTTTGAACCAGCGTAAACAGGCTGGTATCGCCAAAATCTGTTTGCAAATACGCACTAAAATCGTATGAAACGGCAATTATTTCCGGAACGGCAAGACCTGCTTTTTTGAAGTGTTTTGCGAAGCTCACAAAAGCGTGGTTTTCTTCTACGATGGTGTGATAAGTGCCGATATAGCTTTTGTTGCCGGATCTTAGTCTGTAATATTGTCGTGCCGAACCAGATTCGGCAAGCGGGCTGATGCTGTCAGGAACATCGCCGGTAGCCGAACGAAACAATTGTTCAAACATTTTGGCTTGTTCCTTAATGTTTTGCATAAATATCTATTTTTTTTCAGTTAGTTTCTGTTCATCCCGAAACAGGGCAGCTAAACTAAACATTTTTTTTGAACAGCTTTGTGCAAAAATAGCCTTATAAATGATCAGTGCGAAAGGATAAATTTGTAACTTTGGCTTCTTGAAACAAATAAAAAATCTGCACTATGGAAACTGGAAAATCAGCTACTGACATTTTAAAAACTGCCATTTTATTAGAACGAAGAGGCAAAGCCTTTTACACACAAATTGCACGTCAAACAGAAAGTAAATCAGCCCGGAAAATATTTGAAATGATGGCTGAAGAAGAAGATGAACATGTGGCTTTTTTGTCCAAACAGTATGCCTATTACACTAAAAACAACGCTTTTATGAAGAATGAACTTCATGAAGAAGTTGACGATACGGATGCGGTAAAGATTTTATCAGAGGAGATTAAGAAAGAAATTTCTGCTGCCAGTTTTGAAGCAGCCGCTATTTCTGCTGCCATCGACTTTGAAAATAAAGCCATTGAGGTGTATTCCAGTCGCGCCAAAGAAGCTACTGATGAAAACGAGAAAGAGATGTATCAAATGCTTGCCGATTGGGAGAAGACCCACCACACTTTGCTCCACCGTTTGAATGAAGACCTGAAGGAACAAATTTGGAACGATAATCAGTTTTGGCCATTTTAGGCAAAATTATAATCACTAGCCGGCGAAAAGCCGGTTTTTTATTTACTTACGTTTTTAAAATCAATTGATATCATGCAAGACGAAAATTTGGGATTTAACTCAAAGGCAGTCCATGCCGGAGGTTTTGAAGATCCCCTGGGAAGTGCGGTAACTCCTATTTACCAGACTTCAACATTCAAGTTTGAAACTGCCGATCACGGAGCAAAATGCTTCTCGGGCGAAGAGGATGGCTACATCTATACGCGTATCGGAAATCCTACCATTGAGGAATTGGAAAATGCCGTATCAGCACTCGAAGGAGGATACCGTGGAATTGCCACGAGCTCCGGAATGGCTGCAGTTAACACGGTGTATCTGGCTTACCTTGGTGCCGGTAAGCATTTGGTGGCACATAATTCGCTTTATGGGCCTTCGCGAGCCATTATGGAATCCTTGTATCCAAAATATGGCGTCGAATCAAGCTTTATTGATGCTACTGATCCCGAAAATGTAAGGAAAGCCATTAAGCCGAATACAAGCTTGATATATCTTGAAACACCGGCAAATCCTACAATTGGAATTACCGATATTGCTGAAATCTGTAAGATTGCCCACGAACATAATATCCCTGTTTGTGTGGACAATACTTTTTGTAGTCCTTACTTGCAAAAGCCCCTGGAGCTTGGTGCTGATATTGTACTCCATTCCATGACAAAGTTTATCAACGGCCATGCAGATATTGTTGCAGGTATGGTGATTGCTAAGGACGAAAAGCATTATAAACTGATGCGTCCGGTGATGGTAAATATGGGTTTCAATATGGATCCACATCAGGCTTGGCTTACCCGCCGGGGGTTGAAAACATTAGGAATTCGCATTGACAGGGCGCAGCAAAATGCGCAAAAAGTTGCTGAATTTCTAGAAAATCACCCAAAAGTTGAATGGGTGCTTTATCCGGGTTTGGCTTCTCATCCACAATATGAGCTGGCTCAAAAGCAGATGAAAGGCCCTGGAGCGATGATCAGCTTTGGCCTAAAAGGTGGCTTAGATGCAGGAAAACGCATGATGGATCATGTAAAGATGGCGCTGCTTGCTGTTTCGTTAGGCGGCATTGAGACCTTGATTCAGCATCCGGCAAGCATGACTCACTCCAAGCTTAGTAAAGAGGCTAAAGATGCGGCAGGTATCTCTGATGGATTGGTTCGTCTGGCCGTTGGTATTGAAGATTTAGAGGATATTATAGCAGATATGAAGCAAGCCTTAAATAACGTTTAAGTGTTTTTTTTTGTAATATTGAGCCGTTGCAAAGGGATTTATTAACTTCGCAACGGCTTTTTTTATATGAACAACAACCTGCTAAAATCGACTTTAATTGCAGCTTTGATGATGATTGCTTTGCAGGCATCAGCACAAAGTGTAGCCCTTGTTTTAAGCGGTGGTGGCGCCAAAGGGCTTAGCCATGTTGGTGTACTCAGAGCGCTGGAAGAAAATAATATTCCCATCGATTATGTAGTAGGGAATTCTATGGGTGCAATCATTGGTGGTTTGTATGCCAGCGGCTATTCTCCCAAAGAAATAGAAGCGTTCGTAAAGAGTAGAGATTTTAAGGAATGGGTTACCGGCAGGCTGAATGAACAGGATTTTTCAAACGATCTGGAAGATGCAAATGCCTCCTGGATTAATGTTCCGTTCAGTATCGAAAGCCGGATAGTTTCGCGCTTGCCCTCGAGTATAATTTCCAGTTTTTTGATGGATTATGCCGTGATGGAAGTTTTTGCAGGGCCATCGGCTGTCGCCAGCTATGACTTTGATAGTTTGTTCGTTCCATTCCGCTGTGTGGCGTCAGACATTGATTCTTCTCAATTGGTGGTTTTGCGCGAAGGACAGTTAGGCACTGCCATAAGGGCTTCGGCAACTTTTCCGCTGCTTATCCGACCCGTTAAAATTGATGGAAAACTGCTATTTGATGGTGGAATGTATAACAATTTCCCTGTTGATATCGCTGAATCTGAGTTTGCGCCTGATCTTATTATCGGCAGTAAGGCTGTCGGAAATTATGATGCTCCCAGACAGAACGACATCCTTTCGCAACTTCAGAATATGTTGATGAGAAAAGCAGATTATACGGTGCCCGGAGAAAATGGGATACTTATTGAATCGAAAATGGGACCTGCGGGTGTTTTGGATTTTAGCCGCATAGATACCTATATAGATAGTGGATATAATGCAGCACTACGCCAAATACCTGCACTTGAAACTAAGTTGCAGCGAAGGATGAGCACTGATAGTCTTGCTGCCGAAAGGATGAAGTTTCGTTCAAAAATTGCCAAGCTGAATATTGGACAGGTAAATGTTTTTGGGGTGAATAAAAAACAGGCTGGGTACATCAAAAATAAATTTAATTTTAAAAACCGATACAGCAGACTCGATACCCTGAAAGCGGCTTATATGAGTTTGCTGGCTGATGATAAAATAAGCTATATTTTCCCTGAGTTGGTCTATAACCCGCAGCAAGGTAACTTCGATCTTAACCTTGATGTTTCGCTAGCAAAGCCATTCCTGGCCGAAGTGGGCGGAAATGTATCTTCAGCTGCTACCAATCAGGCCTTTTTAGGGCTGTATTACCGAAACCTGAGCAGCATTGGAAGTCGCTTTGGTGTTAATGCTTACTTTGGACGATTCTATTCTTCTGTTCAAGGGCTCGCCCGCTTTGATTTGCCGGGCGCTATGCCGTTTTTTCTCGAAACCAAAGCAACACTCTCCCGTAAGGATTATTTTAGAAATGCCACCTATTTTTTTGAGGATCCAACGCCGGCATTTCTGATTAACGATGAAACCTTTCTGCAGCTGGAAGTGGGGCATTTGATTGGAAAAAACAGAAAAGTGAATATTGGTTTTGCAGCTGGAAGACGCGGGTTTGAATATTATCAAACCAATGTTTTTGGTCGAAATGATACTTCCGATGTGAATCAGTTTGATTTTTTACGGCCACAAATTCGATTCGAGTATAACTCACTCAACAGAAAGTACTTTTCTTCAGCAGGAATGAATTGGAAAATACAGGTCTCAATTTATGATGGCACCCAAAAAAATATCCCCGGCACGGAGGCAAACAAGTCTTTTATCGAAGATCGGAGACAAACTTTTTTCAGACTTAAGTTACACTACGACAACTATTTCGCACATGCGGGAAACTGGCATTTTGGACTACTTACAGAGGCCATGATAACAAATCAGCCTTTGCTGAGCAATTACACAGCAACAGTTTTATCAGCACCTGTTTTCGAACCGGTTTCCGAAATGAAGGCCATGTTTTTGGATAACTATCGTGCGTTTAGTTATTTAGCAGGTGGATTGAAGTTTATTTATAGTCCTGCCCGAAATATTGACATCCGAATGGAAGGCTATGTTTTTCAGCCATATCAGCGTATTTTAGATCAGGGACCTTATGAGCAACCCAAGTTTGGCAGTAAATTTAGCGATCAATTCTATACTTTTTCATCACGTGTGGTTATTCATACACCATTGGGGCCATTGAGTGCTTCACTTAACTATTTTGATAAGTCGGACAATCATTTTTCTGCAGTTGTAAGTTTTGGATATCTGATATTTAACCGTTCAGCTTTTGAATAAAATTTGTTGGTTTTTAGCATGGATTAAACCAAACAGTGAAATACCTGTTTAGTTACTTAGATTTAACGGAATGGATATTTTTACAGCAATACTTTTATTATTTCTGTTGGCAGCGGTGGCGCCTTTTATCAACGCTTCCTTTCCACGTATTTCCGGCTGGATTTTGTCATTGCCTCCGATTGGTATTTTTCTCTGGCTATTAAGCCTTGTGCAAGGGGTCTCTCAGGGTGAAATTCACGCTTTTGCCATTGAATGGTTGCCGGCACTTGGCATCAATCTTATGTTCAGGCTGGATGGGTTGTCCCTGCTTTTTGCCCTATTGGTCACAGGAATAGGTGGTCTCATCATGATTTATGCTGGATATTATATGCGCAGTTACCAAAAGACAAATCGTTTTTTTGGTTACCTGGTGTTTTTTATGGCTAGTATGCTTGGTTTGGTAGCGGCAAACGATTGGATCAGTCTTTTCATGTTTTGGGAGCTAACCAGCTTAAGCTCTTTTCTGCTAATTGGTTTTAAGCATGAGAAGGAGGCGGCACGAAAAGCGGCCTTGCAGGCGTTGCTGATTACCGGATTGGGTGGCTTGGCCTTGTTGGCCGGGCTGATATTGATGTCATTACCCTATCAAAGTTTTGCTTTTGATGCGGTATTTAGTAATCCTGATTTGTTTACTCAAAGCCCGCTGTTTATTCCAGCCACTGTTCTATTGTTAATAGGAGCCTTTACGAAATCGGCTATTTTCCCGTTTCATTTTTGGTTACCCGGAGCTATGCAAGCTCCCTCGCCCGTGAGTGCCTATTTGCACTCGGCAACAATGGTTAAAGCAGGAATTTACCTGATTGCCCGTTTGCATCCAGTCATGGAAGATCAGGCTTTTTGGACTTATTCATTGTCGTTATTTGGAGCTTTTACGATGTTCGTGGGAGCCTGGTTTGCTGTTTCACAACAGGATATTAAAAAAATCCTGGCTTATACAACCGTCAGTGCTCTAGGAACCTTGGTTTTGCTGATCGGAACTTCTACAGCATACTCAGTCACCGCAGCTTTGGTTTTTTTACTTGTTCATGCCTTTTACAAGGCTACTTTATTTATGATGGCTGGTAATATCGAAAAGAAAACATCAACAAGGGATATCAGGCTTTTAGGAGGGTTAAGTCATTTTATGCCAATAGCAGCTTTGATCTCGATGCTCGCCTTGTTATCCATGTCCGGAATTCCGCCAATGCTGGGATTTATTGGGAAAGAACTGATGTACGAAGCCAAGCTAAATGCGCCAAAAGCGGGTAATTTTATACTTTTAATGGGCTTTTTGGCAAATGCCTTTACCGTTTTTGTGTCAGCCCGAATTGCTTTTGATGTGTTTTATGGTAAATGCAAATGGCCTGGCCAACTTCCCAAAGAACCTGCACTCTCCTTATCGACCGGGCCAGCTGTTTTGGTCATTATCAGCCTGCTTTTTGGTGTTTTTCCTAACAGTGCAGCAGTACTTCTCGAACCGGCGCTCAAATCCATTTTGCCTGCACAGACGCTGATTCATTTGAAACTATGGCATGGTTTCAACGAGATACTTTTGCTGAGTGCTTTGACTGTTTTATTAGGTGCTGTTTTGTTTGCTTTTCGAACCAAAGTGATCGCCATGGTTGGATTGTTGAATGGCAAGTATTTCAACCTGAAGTTATCAGAACGATTTTTTTTAGGAATAGATTTATTTATTCGATTGACGAAGAAAAAAACAACATTTATACAGCATGGATACCACCGGTTTTATTTAATGACCATACTTATCACTGCTTCAGTTTTGCTTTTCTTAAGCATTTTCAAATTGTCGTTCCCCCTAGCTGAACAGCTGGAACTCAATAGTTGGACCATAATATTGCTGGCAGCAGCTGTCTTAATTATGGTTGGAGCTATAGCTACTGTGGTAGCTCAAAGCAGGCTTGTTGCGCTGGTGTCAACGGGGATTTCAGGGATTGGAATTACAGTTATTTTCGTGCTCTTTAGTGGTGTTGATTGTGCAATTACCATGATAATGGTAGAAACCTTAACGATTGTAATTGGAGCAATGGTGGTTTATCATCTGCCCAAATACCTGAGTTTTTCCAACAAATTTGCCCGATGGCGCGATATGAGTATAGCCCTGTTATTTGGGGTGGTAATGGGAACACTTGCTTTTTTGTCGGCCAACAAAAAACCAATGGAAAAAGTTTCAGATTATTACCTCGAAAACAGCTTATCGAAAGGCTATGGAGAAAATGTTGTCAATGTTATTCTTGTTGATTTTAGAGCCTTGGATACGCTTGGAGAGATCATTGTACTGGGGCTTGCAGCGATAGGAATTGTGGCACTTCTGACGTTAAACAAAACGAAATCTAAAAATTAATGGAGACAGAAATACTAAAAATAGCAGCCAAACACCTTAAGCCGTTTCTGTTGATTCTGAGCCTGTTTGTGTTTTACAGAGGGCACAATGAGCCGGGCGGAGGGTTTATTGGCGGACTCATGGCTGGGATGGCTTTGGTGTTGTATGCTGGTGCTTTTGGTGTAGAAGAAGCTAAAAAGCTACGACTTGCGAAACCCTTGTTTTTTATTGGATTAGGCTTTGGCCTGGCTTTGATTAGCAGCCTGCTGGGCTTGTTGGTCGGGCAGGGGGGCTTTATGACGGCTGTTTGGAATCAATGGCAGTTTGCTGGTTTCTCATTGAAGCTCGGAAGTCCTTTATTGTTTGATTTGGGAGTGTATTTCGTGGTAGCCGGGATGTTGGTAAAAGTGATTTTTTCTGTAATGGAGGAGGATGTATGAATTTGATAATAGCTGTTTTGATTGGGTTATTATATGCAACAGGAGCCTATTTGCTGCTGCGAAGGAGTATTGTAAAGCTCGTGTTGGGTATTTTGTTTTTGAGTTATGCTACTAATTTGCTGTTGTTTTTTACCGGTGGATTAAGTTTGATGAGTCCTGCTTTTGATGATGGAAGCTATCCTGATTTGAGCCAACTTAGCGATCCGCTGCCACAAGCCCTGATCCTGACGGCCATTGTGATCGGTTTTGGCCTCGCAGCATTTAGTATGGTGCTTATTTATAGGTTTTTTAAAGAAACCGGTACGGTTGATCTGGATGAACTTTCTGATAATAAGAAATGATGATACTGTTTTTACCAATATTAATCCCACTGCTGACAATAATACTGTTGCTAATTGTCAGAAAAAAATTGGCTTATCAACATATATTGAGTGTGTTGTCCGTAGTAGCTCAATTGATTGTAGCACTGTCAATTTTCAACAAACTTGGCGAGTCAACGATATTGGTTGCTCAGGCTGGAGGCTGGCCTGCTCCTTTTGGAATTAGCTTTTTAGCGGATTACACAGCAACGATATTGTTAATTGCTGTTGCTTTACTTGCTTTGCCTATTGTAATATACAGCATTGGATTTATTGATAAAGTGCGCCAGCAGGGTGGGTTGTTTGTTTTATATCAGGGATTGATTTTGGGAGTGAATGGCGCTTTTCTTACTGCTGATATCTTTAATCTCTATGTTTGGTTCGAGGTCATGTTAATCTCTTCTTTTGTGCTTATTACGCTTGGCGCAGCCAAACAGCAATTGCGTGGTTCTGTGAAATACCTGGTCATGAATCTGCTCGGATCTTCGCTGTTTGTTGCAGCTATTGGTCTGACGTACAGTCAGCTGGGAACACTTAATATGGCTGATATTGCGGATAAGATAATGAAACAAGGCAGTACTCCCTTGTTGAACAGCGCCATTATGTTGTTCTTTATCGCTTTTGGAATAAAAGCAGCTGTTTTCCCGTTTTTCTTTTGGTTGCCAGCGTCCTATCCCACACCCCCAATCGCAATTACTGCATTTTTTGGGGCAACTCTTACAAAAGTTGGTGTTTATGTAATGTTGCGATTCTACAGCCTTTTTGCCAATATGGATGAGGCTTTTTGGCAGCCGATTATATTTATTGTTGCCGGCCTCACTATGCTTTTTGGTGTGCTAATGGCCGCCTCATCTTACGATATTCGTAAAATCCTATCCTTTCATATCATCAGTCAAATTGGGTATATGTTAATGGGAATAGGCTTGTTTTCTTTAATAGGCCTTGCCGGGGCACTGTTTTTTATTGTGCATAATATGTTTTCGAAAACAGCTGCTTTTATGGCAGCAGGTTTGATAAAACGTTTCAAAGGCAGCTACGATCTCAATATGCTTGGCGGGCTCTATAAATCTAAGCCCATACTGGCGTTTCTGTTTTTAATCCCGGCACTTTCTCTGGCAGGAATACCCCCGACATCAGGTTTTTTTGGAAAGCTTTTTCTAGTGATGGGAGGTTTTCAGTCGGGTGAATGGCTTATTACGATCGTGGCTATTGTCGTTAGTATTTTAACCCTGTTTTCGATGATTAAAATTTGGAATGAGGCAGTATGGAAACCGGCAGAAGAGAAAGCAGTTGAGCCTTCAAATCAAAAATTGAACCCCTTGATTATTGCAGCATCATTTGCGATGACTGTTTTTACGTTATTTCTGGGGCTAACGGTATTTTGGACTTTTGACAGTTTTACAGAAGCTGCTGCACAGTTGCTTAATCCGCAGCTGTATATTGATGCTGTGTTGAATAATAATAGGCCTGCACTAAACTAACAAACTGATGAAGAGAAAAGAAAATAGAGTAATTGGCAGAACAAAGCGGTTTCTGAAAAGACTGGTTGGTATTGTGCAATTTGTCATATTCTATATCATAGAGCTTGTCGTTTCGAGCAGCATATTGGCTTACGACATCATGAGGCCACGCAAAAGTTTTCAGCACGGAATCGTTGCAGTTGATATCGATATGAAATCAGATACGGCACTGTTGGCGCTGATTAATTTTGTTTCGATGACCCCCGGTAGTTTGGTAGTTGACCTGAGTAAAGATAAAAAAACACTTTTTATACACACGATGTATTTGGATGATGTTGAGGAATTTAAAAAGATTTTCAAGCATGATTTCCAAAGACGTATCGAAAAAGTATTTCAATAATGGAAACAACATACAGTTTATTTGATTTTGCAATTACTTTCTCCTTTTTTAGCATTACAGTGGCATTTTTAGCAGTGCTTTACAGGTTAATAAAAGGGCCTGAAATAACCGACAGATTAATCGTTTTAGATCTTGCGGCTTCATCGCTGATAGGGTTGGTTCTGCTAGTAATTATTTTCTCCGGAAAATCAGTATATCTCAATGTGGCACTAATCACAGGCCTGATTATTTTTATGGGAAATATTGCTTTTGCGCGTTATCTCAAAAAAACCGTTAGCAATGAGAGAAACAATAGTTAGTTTGTTTTTGATTTTAGGAGCCTTATTTACCTTGGTTTCAGCACTTGGAATTATCAGGCTTCATGATGTTTATATGCGGATGCATGCCATTACAAAATCTTCGTCCTTAGCCACGATTTTGTTTGTTATAGCGATGATTATTGCAGTCCCTGGATGGAGGGTTTTATTGGGAGGGCTTTTGCTAATCGCCTTTGTTACCGCTACTGCACCCATTTCAACACATGTACTGGCCAGGGTTTCTTTTTTGTTGGGCATCAAGATGGCTCCGGGATTTAAACGAAACGATTTGGAGACTTACAATAAGAAGAAAGATGAGGTTTCCAAATCTTTTAATCAAAAGAATTAGCCTTTATTGTTATTAATTCACAATGAAGAGGTTACTTTTTTATTTTTGTTGAGCGGCTTTTTCAGTGAATGATTTTTTTTGCCAAATAATTGCTACTTTTGCAACCTTATTTTTAGGATAACTTCTTAAAGGAGCAGCGCTAAACGTTGCTCCTTATCGTGCAAACAATTAATGTATAATGGACAACAAAGATCAACTTCATTCATCCGACGCCACTCAAAAGAGCGAGAACGGAATGCCTACAGCCCAGCCGGCTGCTGAAAATGTACCTGAAAATCAATCTACTGACAGCCTTCAATTATCAGATGCTGATATCCAAACGATTCGAAGGCTGATAGCAACTAATCTTGTTCCTGAGGATAAAGTAGCTTCAGTTAAAAAAGAAAAAGCTGCCAAAGTAGCTGAAAAACCTGAAGCAGCTGCTGAGGTGATTAAGCCTGCTGAGGTGTCGGAGATTCAACAACTCATCGCTCCGGATCAATCTTTTGATGATGATGACGATGATGAGGAACCAGAACACGACTTTTCTACACTCAATAAATTACAACTCGTTGAGAAGCTTGAAGAACTTGTTCAAGACGCTGATATAAAGAAAATTAAGGAAACAGTTTCAGCAATTAAGGTGTTTTTCCTAAAGTTGAACAAGCAAGATATTGAACATGAGATGGAGCAGTTTATCGCTGATGGTGGCGATAAGGATTCCTATGAACATGTCGATGATCCTTTAGAAACGCGTTTTAAGGCAGCCTTCGGAAAATACAAGGAAAATAAGGCGCACTACAATGAGTTGTTGGAAAAACAAAAACAGGAAAACCTGCAGGCAAAAAACATCATACTGGAAGATCTGAAGGTCTTGATTGCTTCAGAAGAAACCCTGAAGAAGACCTATGATGAGTTTAAAGTCCTACAGGATAAATGGAAAGAAATAGGACAAGTCCCTGCCGGAGAGGTAAATAACCTTTGGAATAATTATCACTTCCTGGTAGAGAAGTTTTTTGATAAGGTGAAGATTAATCGTGAGCTCCGCGATCTGGACTTAAAGAAGAACCTGGAATCGAAAATCGAGTTGTGTGAGAAGGCTGAAGAATTATTGCTTGAGAAGTCGATTACCAAATCCTTCAAAATGCTTCAGAAATATCATGATGACTGGAAGGAAATTGGTCCTGTACCTCAGGAGAAAAAGGATGAAATCTGGGATCGGTTCAAAACTGCTACGGATAAAATAAACCAGCTTCGACGTGAGTATTATTCGAAGATACAGGAAGAGCAAATGGTTTATTATGAGGCAAAACTTGCCTTGTGTGAAAGAGCTGAGGAAATTTCAACAGATAATTTGAACACCGTTTCGGCCTGGCAAAAAAAATCTAACGAAGTAAATGATTTGTTTAAGCTTTGGAAATCAATTGGCCAGGCCCCCAAAAAGCTGAATGATGAGGTTTGGAATCGTTTTAAGGCTTCAATGGATAATTATTTTAATGCTAAGAAAGAGTTCTTTAGTGTTATAAAAGATCAACAACTTGATAACTATAACCGTAAACTCGATCTCTGTGTTGAAGCTGAGTCAATGAAGGATTCAACGGATTGGCGAAAAACTACTGAACAGCTAAAACGCCTTCAGCAGGAATGGAAAAAAGTTGGTCCGGTGCCACGGCGTCATTCCGACAAAATATGGAAAAGATTCAGATCAGCTTGCGATGATTTCTTTAACCGCAAATCGGCGCATTTTACCGGCTTAAAAGCCAGTGAAGAAGATAATCTGAACAAGAAAAAAGAATTGCTTGCCCGTATCGAGGCTTTTGAGGTGAAGAAGAACAGATCGGAAAATTTGGAGGCAGCTAAAGCTTTTCAGCGCGAATGGATGGAGATTGGTTTTGTGCCTATCAAAGTAAAAGACGTTCTGCACCAGCAGTATCGTAAGGCTGTTGATGCGCTTTTCGATAAAATGAAAATTTCTGAGACAGAGCTTACTGCATCTGAGTATCGTGGCATGGTCGAAAATATGAAAGATGATCCCGATTCGCGCGACCGCATCAGAAGAGAACGCAGTGCACTGTCAGGTAAAGTGTCCAAACTTAGAGAAGAGATTAACCTTTGGGAAAATAATATTGGTTTCTTTGCGCAAAGCAAGCAAGCTGAAATTATGAAAGCTGAATATGAAAAGAAAATCTCACGGGCAAAAAATGATCTTAAAATACTGGAAACTAAGCTGAAAGTTTTGTCAGATTAAGTAGTAGCTGCGCAAAATTTCGGGTAGCTGTTTTGGTGTAATGATTGTTAAACCTCGAATAAAATAGTAAACTACGGTTTAAAATTTATTAACGCCCTGATCCTGAAAATACTGAAGCAATAACTGGAATCTATTGACAAAATCTAATCAGTTTGATTGTAAATGAAAAAGCCGGAAATGCCATACATTTCCGGCTTTTTTACGCGAGGGAAATAATAAGAAACCACCATTAAAAACGAATGTTTTATTTCTCCCAACGACTTTCGGTAAGGACATTAACGTCGTAACTATTTAAAATCCAATCGACTGAGTCAACGGCCGTATATCTTTGGTAACGAATAATCCCAACGTTTTTTGCCAGATAAAAATGCAGGTAGGAGGTGTCGTTTTCGTTAAAATAATCTTTAATAAGCACTTGATAAACACCAGAATAAGCTCGGCCATCAAGTTCAAAGTTGTTATAGAAAGCAACATTGGTGTAATTTCCTTCGTTGATTCCTAAAAGCTGCTCTTCGCCAATGGTATATTTTGGGGTGAGTATGCTAAAATATCTTCCGTTTTGAAAATATATTCTGTAATTTTCAGGAAGAGAATCGGTAGCATCATCAGCATAGCCTCCTGTTACTTCACCTCTTACAATGCCAATCTCATCTGATAAATATAACAATTCGTAAGCATTGTAATAAAATCCCGGATTACTATTCAGTGGGTTGTGAAACCGACGTTCCATGTATAGGTCACTCACAGTAAGGGTATCTATTTTGCTGTTTAATTGATTGCGATAGACCCAAAAACTATTGGTATCAAAAACAGTATAAGATTTAAAGGTGGCAGAAACCTCACTGATAATGGGTTCTTTGAAATTGTCGCTGGAGGTTGTGCAGCTCAATAGAGAACTTATAATTACAACTGATAGAATTATTTTTTTGAAGAGCATGTTCATAATACAAAGCTTTGTTTTTTCTATTCAATAGGATTTTTCTTTGATGCGTTATATGGGCCGGGATATTAAACGCAGTTTTAATGAATCGTGGGCTAAAATGGTTTGCATAAGACTGTCATTGGATGTTAATTTTTAGATCACTATTCAGACTAATTGACCTGCTAAATTAAAGAATATGAATGGTTTTGAAACTAAAAGCTAAATTATTTGTTGTAGAAGGGAACATAAAGACTAAATTTTTACATTCGTACAAGATATTAACCATGAAAGTATAACCATCATTTTAAGATTATGCCGGCAAACACATTTGGAGAGATTTTCAGACTAACAACTTTTGGCGAATCACACGGAAAAGCCATAGGAGGTATTATTGATGGCTGTCCTCCGGGACTTTTACTCGATCTCGAAATGATACAATCAGAACTCAATCGCAGGCGTCCGGGCCAGTCTAACATAAGTTCTCCACGCAATGAGCCGGATGAAGTAGTGTTTTTATCCGGGCTTTTTGAAGGTAAAACAACGGGCACGCCGCTGGCATTTATGATTAATAGTAAAGACCAGCAATCTAAGGATTACAGTCATCTTGAAACGGCTTTTCGTCCATCACATGCAGATTACACCTATCAGGTCAAATATGGCCTCAGAGATTATAGGGGAGGCGGTCGTTCTTCGGCACGCGAAACAGCGTCGAGGGTGGTTGCTGGTGCTATTGCCAGACAATTTTTAGCGAGTCAGCAGGTATCTTTTACCGCCTTCGTGACGCAAATAGGAATTGAGAAATTGCAAGATTATCCCGAAATTGTTAGTTCTTTGGAGATTGAAAAATCTCTGGTGCGCTGCCCGGTTCCAGAAGCATCTGAACGTATGCAGCAACTTATCGAGGAAATGAAAGAAAAAGGAGATACACTTGGTGGTGTTATCACGTGTTATATTGATGGTTTACCAGTGGGTTTAGGTGCACCCGTCTTTGATAAATTCCATGCAGATCTTGCCAAAGCGATGCTGAGTATAAATGCTGTTAAGGCTTTTGAGTACGGCAGTGGTTTTGCTGGTGTTGAAATGCCTGGCTCGCAGCACAATGATAGTTTTACCAGCCGGGATGGGAAGCTGCGTACTTTGACAAATAATTCGGGTGGTGTGCAGGGAGGCATCACCAATGGGGAACGGCTTTATTTTAGAACCGCATTTAAACCTGTAGCCACGATAATGCAAAAGCAACAAACTGTCGATAAATTTGGTAAAGACATACTACTTGAAGCCAAAGGTCGTCATGATGTTTGCGTTGTGCCACGCGCTGTTCCTATTGTTGAGGCAATGGCAGCGCTGGTAACCATAGATCATTTTCTTCGTCATAAAATATACCAACACACACAGTAATGAAAAAGTTTTTAAAAATTTTGGCTATTGTAATAGCCTTTGTATTTGTCCTGATATTAATTCTTCCCTTTTTCTTCAAATCAGAAATTGTGAAGCTTGTCAAAAAAGAATTAAATAGTCAGGTGAATGCCAAAATTGATTTTGAGGATGCAAGCCTAAGTATGCTCAGGCAGTTTCCAGATTTTACGCTGGATTTAAATGAGTTATCCGTTGTTGGAAATCCGCCCTTTCAGGAGGATACCCTACTATTATTGGAATCACTTAGTTTGCGCATTGACGTGATAAAGGCCTTTAATGGAAACTTTGAACTTAAAGCAGTAAAATTGATTCGTCCTATTTTAAAGCTTAAGGTGCTTGAAGACGGCGCTGTAAATTGGGATATCGCCCTAGCTGCTACAGATACGGAACAAAAGGCCTCCGAGCCGGATACTTCAACCTTTGAATTGAAGCTTAAGAAACTTACTGTGGAGGATGGGTTTGTGCTTTATGATGACAAATCGATGAATATGATAACGCGGGTCGATGGATTGGATGCTACCGTGCGTGGTGCTTTATCCACAGATCAATCCGAAATTTCCACTCAATTAAAAATAAGAAGTTTAAACGTAAACTACGAGGGAATACCCTATTTGGTAGCTGTAAAAACCAATTTTCAGGCTAGTTTTCTTGTGGATTTAAAAAGTGATATTTATACCTTTAAGAATAATGTGTTGTTCTTGAATGATTTAGAGATTGGCTTTGATGGGTCGGTTGGCCTGAATGATGATAATTATACGATCGTACTTAATTATGAAACCCGGAAAACGGAGTTTAAGAGCCTACTTTCGTTGATTCCAGCAATCTACGCAACAACATTTGAGGATGTTACAGCTACCGGAAAATTCGATTTGAGAGGATACGTTAAAGGAACCTATAGCGAAACCCAAATGCCTGCCTATGGCTTTAATTTAGCGGTGAATAATGCTGCATTTAAATATCCCGAAATGCCAGTAGGAGTAAATAACATCAATGGAAAAGCAAGTGTTGAGAGCAAAACCGGAAAGCCTGATGACACCCATTTGAATGTAGAAGATTTTCGCTTTAAAATTGCCGAGAATGAATTTAAGATGGGTTTGACGCTGCGTACTCCGGTGTCTGATCCTCAGTTTGATATGTTTGCCAACGGCTTACTTGATTTTAGTAAGATCAATAAAATACTACCAAACAATTCACTGGCTAAATTGGAAGGCCAGTTACAGACCGATTTGCGTCTTAAAGCAAAGATGTCTGATATTGAAAATGAGAGGTTTAGTGATGTGAATGCGAGTGGTAGTATGGTGATGCGGAATTTTAACTATGAAAATGCTGAAATGCTGCAATTGCCTATTGCTATTTCTAATGCACAGCTAAATTTCTCTCCTTTGTTTTTCGATTTAATCAATACCGATATGCAAGTTGGGAAAAGCGATTTTAAATTAAATGGCCGCGTTGAAAACTACTTAGCTTATTATCTGAAGGATGGTGTATTGCAGGGAAATCTTGACCTGAAATCATCATTGATAGATGTGGATGAATTGTTGAATCTGATGGTTGAAGAAGATTCGCAGGAAGCAGTAACTGTTGACACTGCTGACACTGCTGCTGTTTCGCATTTAGACTTACCCCAACGACTAAAACTTCGTTTTAATGCACAAATAGACTCTGTAATATACAATCCTTATCGACTCAGCACGGTAACTGCGGCAATCACCTATGAAGATCAGAGAATCGTGTTCGATCCGCTAAGCGCAGATTTACTGAAAGGTAATGTGAGTATGGACGGTGAATTTTTTGCTCCAAAAGCGGATAGGCCATCTGTAGCATTGAATTTTCAGATTGTAGACTTTGATATTCCTCAGGCCTATCAAACGATTGGATTATTACGGGAAGCAGCTCCGGTGGCGGCTCAGGCCACAGGAAATTTCTCGACCAGTTTTAGTATGAAAGGAAAACTTGATAGTGAATTGAGCCCGGTATATGAAACGCTGGAAGGTGAAGGAACTCTGAAAACAAGTCAGTTAGAGTTGGAGTCTATTAGTAGTCTTAAGAAAATTACACAACTGCTTGGCACTGAAAAGTACGACCGCATGGTAACTGACGGTTTGAATTTTTCGTTTGAGTTTTTGAATGGTCGTATTTTTCAAAAACCCTTTAACATGAATTTGGGTAATTATGATGCAGTGCTAACCGGAAGCCTTGGTTTTGATAAAACACTCGATTACGATATGGTTATTAAAGTGCCTTTCAGTGAGTTGGGTGGAGACATTCAAAGTGGTATTAGTCAACTTACCAAGTTGGCTGAAGATAATAATGTGGGGATTTCTCCAGCAGAAACGATAAATGTAAAGGCCAGGATTACCGGAGTAGTTTCTGACCCTAAAGTTTCTATCGATTATAAAGATTATGCTGCTGATTTAGGCAAGATGTTAAAAGATGAGGTAAATGCACGCATCGAAAAGGAAAAAGAAGCCTTGAAGGATAAATTGAATGAAGAGGTCCAGAAAGTTGTGGAACAAGCAGAAAATGAGGCTGAAAGCATTGTAAACAAAGCCAGGGCAGTCGCTAATGATATGCGTGAGGAAGGTAAAAAAGCAGCGCAGCAAGTTAGGGACGAAGCGGCACAACAAGCAGCAAACCTAATCGCTGAAGGCAAGAAAAATGGTATGATAGCAGAAATGGCTGCTAAAAAGGCTGCCGAGTCACTTCAATCTGAAGCTGAGAAGCAGGCTTTAAATATTGAAAAACTGGCCAATGATCGTGCGCAACAACTAGAAAATCAGGCACAGCAAAATGCGGATAAAATCATAGAGGAAGCCCAAAAAAAGGCTGGTAATAATTAATTAGTGTCTGTCGATAAAGTTAAGTGGCAGAAGCAATTTTATTCTTTTTCTATAATCACTTCGTATTGAAGCTGATCATTGGTGTCGTAACAGTACACTTCCAGCTTTCGTTCAGATAAAGGGCCGCTAACTTTTATCAGCCCAAAATTTCTGTCTGTATAAACTTTGCCCAGCACTCGGAAAGAATTATCCCATTCGTGTCCCCTTTTATTAGGGCCTGCACTCATTGTCGAAAAAGTCAAGTCCCAAATTGTAGGACAGTCTGCTTCTGCATATTTGCTGACTTCAGAGAAATGTACATCCCCAGTGATGAACACAACATTTTTTAGGTGATGCTTTTTGATAAAATCAATAATTTTTAATCTTTCATCATTAAATCCATTGGCAGAATAAGTTTCATACAAACCTACATCGCTTAAAAATTGTCCGCCAAGTGCAATAATTTTGAAACTGGCCTGGGAGGCGAGAAGGTTATCAAAAAGCCATTCTAATTGTTTTTGGCCCAAGATAGTTTTGTCTTCTTTTTCAAGGCCGTTAGCATCACGATACCACCTGTTATCAAGCAAGAAAAAATCAAGATCAGCCCATTGAAAAGCTGTTATAGCACCCTCGATTCCATGTACCCCTGTTGTTGGGTTTGCCCAAAACAAATCAAATGCTTCATGAGTTAAATGCTTGTTTATAAATCCTTTATCGCTGTTATTAGGGCCGTAATCATGATCGTCCCAAATGGCGTAATTACTTCTGGAACCTAATAATTCCTGCATTTCAGCGATGGAGCGGGTGTGCGTGTAACGATTTTGAATACCTGTTTTGGTGTTCCAATCGGGCTCGCGCAGGTAAACATTATCGCCCAGCCAAAGCATAAACTCTGTATCATGTCCTGCCATATTCTCAAAAATCTGGTATTCTCCGCCATAAGGATCTCCCGGCCTGTCGTGTTCCGTTTGATTGATGTAGGCACAACTTCCGGTTAGAAAACTAAAATCAGGCGCATCTCCGCGCCATTTCCAAATTTCTTGAGTCTCGAACTGAGTAGGATAGGGGAGTTTGATAAATTCTCCGTTGATCAGCAGCCTGTAAATGTAAGTCTTTCCTGGTTCAACTTTGTCGGCAATTAATTTTGCCGTAAAGGCTTCTTCAGGAGATGTGGTTTTTTCTGCCGTGAGCATCAGGTTTTGCTCCTTGCCTGGCTCGTGATATGCAAATTGAACTTTTGCTGATTTGGATGTTTGAACCCAAAGCATTACTTCCTGCATATCCGCATAACCAACCATTGGTCCCGACTGGAGCAATCCTGCTTGTTGACCAGATACAGAAATTGCAATGAGCAGCAAACTGCCGAAGATAAGAGATTTGAGGTTTTTTGCAATCATTAGTGCTTTCATTTTAAAATTTCTTTGATACTGTCAAAGCTTCCATCAACAGGAGCAGGTTCAATATTTAAAATATGCGCCATTAATGGATATAAATGAATATTTTGAAAGGGTTTCACTTCAATATTTTCCTTGAATGAAGGACCGGTAGCGTAAAAAATGGCATGAACATCAGTATTTCTGGTATCGTAACCATGTGTTCCTTTTGCATTGTTCACAGTCCACGACCAGAATAAACTCCAGCCATCCTCAGCTAAAAGCGTCATATCATGAGTTCTGGGATGCGTGCCGTGGTTTAGGTGTGCAGGGGCTTCGCCATGTTTCCATACACGCAAATGGGGCACTTTTGAAAATATACTATAAACACTGTCTTCGAACCCATCTTTCACAATGAGGTTCATTGTTGGATTCCAGCCATCTATTAGCTTGATCATGCTGGTGTCAACATACTGATCAAGAATAATCCTTCTATCTGACGAAAGGCTAGCCATTCCATGATCCGAAACAACGATAAAATCAACTTGATCTGCATTTGGGAGCTTAGCCAGTTTGGCTCTGAAAACGCCTACTAAGCTATCCATCCGGTGAATTACAGGCTGCAGGCTGTCATTTTCCGGTCCAAAGTGATGACCACTTGAATCGGGTTCGTCAAAGTACCACATAATCAGCCGTGGGCGTTCTTCTTCAGGAAGTTGCAACCAGGCTATAACAGTATCAATTCTTTGCTCATAGGGAAATCCGTGGTCGTATTTTTTCCAGATGGAGGGTCTGATTCCTTTTACGTCTGCTTCGCTTCCAACCCAGAAAAATGTAGCCGTTTTGACGTCTTGTTTTTCTGCAGTAACCCAAATAGGTTCGCCGCCATAGAATTTCCCTTCTTCTACAGTACTTCGTTTTCCAGGTTCGTTATAGGTTTCATCAAGTATCGGGTCGTAAAACCTGTTTACTAAAATGCCATGATGATCCGGGTATAATCCGGTGGCCATAGTGTAGTGATTGGCAAAAGTAGTGGAAGGAAAACTGGGTATCATGCTTTCAGCTTTTACTCCTTCGCTAGCAATTTGTTCCAAATTTGGAGCTCCAAAACGATCGGAATAATCCCAACGGAAACCATCGAGTGACAAAACAACAAGAATGCGTTCATCGTTTTTATTTTCTTGACTGATTTGGGTACAACTGATAAGACCTGTGAGGCTGATAAACAGTGCAAAAAACAATACTTTCTTCATAAGTTATCTGTGGTTAATTTTCTTACGAAAATACAAAAAAAAGAGGCCCGAAACCGAGCCTCTTTTTAAGAATAGTTTAAACTTAAGTTTAGTTAAAGATGTATCTGATACCAATCTGACCAGTCCAACGTGAACCATAGATACCAACATCGCTTACATTGTAAACTTCTTCAACATCAGCAGGACCGCTGTAGCTAAAGGTTGCTTTACCATCTGCATCAGTGCCTTCATAGTCAACAAGCTGAAGTGCATCGTTTGTGATATAACGACGGATACCCCATTCTGGGTTGAGCAGGTTAGTGAAGTTGAAGATATCCAAAGTCAACTGCAGAGTATGACGTTTACCGGCTGCATTGATATAGAAATCCTGAATAAGTTTCAAGTCGATCACGCTTTCGAAAGGAAGACGACTTCCGTTTCTTACTGCATAGTCGCCACGGTTTTCGCTGAGGTATTTATCACTTTCGATAAAGCTATTCAAATCAGCCCATTGCTGCGCTGCAGTCTTCGTTACATTACCATCATCATCAACCAGGTTGATAAGGTTGATTTGACTTTCATTTGCAGGAATCCAGATCAGGTTACCGGCGTTTTCGCCTTCCCCATTCATATTACCACGGTCGTTATACACGTATGAATAACGTTGTCCACTTTGTCCGTTGTAAACAAGACTCAAAGTAGTTGCGAAATTATTGGCATACTCTAAGCGATAGGAAAGGAAAGCCAGCACGCGGCTGCCCAAATCAAAGTCTGAATAGCTACGATCAAGGTGATTCAATCCGCGAACGTTTTCCATGTAACGCCACTGTGAACTGTTTTGTGAAGATGTACCATCATTCAATGAAGTAGCACGTCCGAAGGTGTAAGCAAAAGTACCACTAATTCCTTTGCTGATTGGTTTAGTTACCTGAGCAGTAAGGTTATAGGTGTATCCTTCACTTGTATTTGTTCCGTAAATGATACGGGTATAATTACCCTCAATACGTTCTCCTGGATAATATGGACGTTGGTCAGGGCCATTATTTACAGTAGTACCATATGCCGGTTTTTGATTCACGTCATAGTAAAGAACATTATTGATATTTTTGGTGTAGATTGCTTCAACTGATCCGACCAAACCCCACCAAGGTAGTTTGTGGTCAAGGCCAAGGCTTGTTCTGAGTACCTGAGGATTTTTAAAGTCTTTGGCAAACAAATCAACCTGTCCGCTTGGGATAGCATCTGCCTGACCAAAATCTGTAGCAGTGTATTGATTGTCCCATTCAGGTCTGAAATCAACATCACCTCTGTAATAAACACCACCAACAGTTACACCATTATTGGTATAGGAACCGCCGGGCCAAACCAATGGCAATCGGCTGGTAAACAGTCCAATACCACCACGAACCTGTGTAGTTTGATCACCATTAACATCCCAGTTGAAACCAAGACGTGGGTTAACACTTACATAAGCTTTTGGCATTTCACCAATTTTGGCGTCTTTCAGGTCATAGCCATAAGATTCGATCAAAGGTATGGTGTTGTTGTTGAAATCATCCCATACAGCCTGGTTGCTTCCTGCATTTGGAGTATCGAGGTATTGAGGAACATCGAAACGTAAACCTGCTGTCAGTTTGAAGTTGTCAGTCAATTGCCAATCATCCTGAATATAAAAACCGTACTGCATTGTTCTGAAGTCTGCAGCAGCAGCGGAACCATCACCAACAATATTATCAACTAGTGAATAGCCTCTTTCGTACTGGAAGGCAGGAGCACCAGTCATAAAGTCATTAAGTGAATTGAAACGGTATTCGCCAAATGCTTTACGCATAAAGAGGTTGTAAGTTTTTCCGTATTCAATATTAATGCCGAATGTTACAGTATGCGCACCTTTGTAAATGGTGAAATTGTCATTGATTGTTAAAATGTCCTGATCAAGCTGGTTTCCTGTTGAATAAGGCTCTGATCCTGCATTAATCGTTCCTGCACCATCATAAATGATCAAATTCGGGAATTTGTCACCCATCTGGTCGCGCTGGTCGCGTACAGTCGTGTAACCAATTATCAGGTTATTGGACATGGTATTCCAGTTACTTTTCAACTCAAGAGCAGAAGAGTTTGTTGTACTAGGAAAGAAAACACCTCTGTTATAGTAATTGATTGATCTGCTGGAAGAGCGACTGGGGCCAATAGAAGTACTTTTGGTGTACGAATGGCGCAGTGTCAATTTATGATTCTGGCTGATATTCAGGTCGAAACGAGCAAGAAATTTATCACTGTTCAACTCAGCTGTATTATTAAGAAAACCACCTGGATCATATCCGTACGTACCAAGTTTAGCTGAGAAGGCTTCCAACTCTGCTTGGGTTGAGTTTCCTGTGTAGTCAGCAAAACTGAATGGCTGCGGTGTTTCATCACGTTGGAATTCAGCATTCAGGAAGAAGAAGAGTTTGTTTTTGATGATGGGGCCGCCAATACGCATACCATAAGTTTTGGCAGTGAATTCATCCAGTTTGGTTCTGTCTTCTACACCTTCACCAGGAGTTTTTCCGGCCAGGCTTTCATTGCGATAAAGCAGATATGCTGAGCCTTCAAATTCGTTTGTGCCACGACGTGTTACAGCATTGATGCTGGCTCCGGCAAATCCACCCTGACGAACATCGTAAGGAGCAATAACGATCTGAAACTGGTCGATAGCATCCAAACTGATTGGTGTGCCACCAGTTTGACCGCCGTTTGTTCCTGATGCAGCCAAGCCAAATACGTCGTTGTTCACAGCACCGTCAAACGAAATGGCATTGTAGCGGTTGTTGATACCGGCTACTGTAATTGCTCCTGTACCACCACTAACGCTGGCTTGAGGTGTTAAACGCACAAAATCGCCAATTGAACGGCTGAGTGTTGGCAACTTGCCAATTTCGGCATTACTTACATAAGTTTCTGCACCTGTACGGTTACCATCGAAGATGTCGTTCAGGGAAGCTACTACTTCCACATCGGCAAGTGTGATGGCTGATTCGCTGAGCTTTACATCAAGTTTTAAAGTCTGACCAAGTGTGAGGAAAATATCATCCTTCACATAAGGTTGAAAACCAACAAATGAAACAGTTACTTTGTAAGGACCACCAACGTTCATGTTCGGGATCCTATAATAACCGCTTGCATCCGTTACGGTTCCAAACTGAGTTCCTGTAGGCATATCAACTACCACAACGGTAGCTCCTGGAAGCGTTTCTCCACTGGCATCATGCACTCTTCCATTCATACCGGAAGTTGTTGTTCCTTGTGCATAAATGTTCTGCCAACCGAAAATCATCATTGCTGCTAAAAAGCTGATGAGTAGGTTTTTTTTCATAGGTTTTAAAGTTTGATTAATGGGTTTTTTTTAACAGTTCAAAAGTAAATTATTGTGGGTAGCTTTAGTTTAATTAATTGTTAACAATATTTCACGTTTTTTCACAATAAGTGTTAAAATAATTGTTAATCAGTTTATTAGGTTTTTTAAATTGTTGAAAACTTATTTCTAGGGGCCTGATTCTATGTTGTTTGTCAAAATCTATACCTTATTCCCATGTCAAATGTGCGGCCAAAAGACCAAAATCCTCTAAAATCTTCTAAATTATGCTGAGTTCCATCCTCACCTTTAATGATGTAGGTGTCGTCCAACAGATTATTGCAGTTTACATACAATGTTACTAATTGTTTGTTCAGGGGGTAATTAAATGAGAGGTGCATATTGATCAAAGTGCTTGATGGTATGCGATAGCTCTGATTTCTATCGGTTTCATCCTGACGACCGGAGGGGTCAAAATCTGCATAATGCTGATCGGAATAAGTGGCGTTAATCGCTAAATTGAAAAAATCCAGCAGAATAAAATCTGCAAAAACGGCTGTTTGAAACTGGGGTTGTCCGCCAACTTTCAATCCGTTGGCAAACACGCTTACTGTGTCCACTGCAACATCAAGGTGATTAAATAAGGTAGCCTGAACATCATTTTTCCATTTCCAATCGCCCGAAGTAATGAAAAAACCTGCTTTAAAATTTCTTGATATTTTGGTGTTGGCTTCCAATTCAATTCCGCGGTGTAAAGCATTTAACCCTTTTACCATGGCGCGACTTTGCTGGTCGTTCTCCAACTGCACGTATTCGTTCGACAAAAATGAAACATCTTCCCAAAGGGTATAATATCCATTTATATTTACCGAAAATTGCTCATTGCGGAAGCCGTATCCAGTTTCAATACTGCTGACCTTTTCGTTTTTCGGGTCTTTGACAGGTGTATTGCTGAAGTTTCCAAAAACGAACTTATAATAAGGTGCCTTGCTAAAATGGCCCGCATTGAAGTAAAAATGTTGTTTTTCGTCTAAATTGAAATTGAGCCCTCCTTTTATGTCGAACCCACTGATGCCAACCCACTCACTCCACTTATTATTTGGGTAATTGTAACTGTCATGTCTTTTGTATTGGTTCTCAGAAAGGGTTCCGCCAGCAAAAAAAGTAAATGCTCCGGTTTTATATTCCCATTGGGCAAACAAGCTACTTTGGTGCAAAAGGGCTCCATTATTTATTCTGATCAAATCTCCGGGCATTTTAACTTGTTCACGGCCAGCTACTCCTGCTGCCGACCAACTGAAATCGTCTAAATAAAAATTTCCTCCCAACAGATCATCAACACGCTGCGTAAGACTGCTTTGAAAATAGCGGTAATGGAGACCGGCAGTGATTTTTTGATTTTGTGTTAAATTGATTTCGGCCGAGCTCATTACACCTCCCCACATATGACTGGCCAAAAAGTTGGTTTGCACCAATTTGGAGTAACCAGTTACGGTTTCGCCATTGGCTAGGGTATAGGAGTCAGTGTTTTGTGCATTGTAGTTGTAGATCGACTCCCAATCAATTTGTCCTGAAGGATTCCGGAAATCAAATACGCCAGGCCCATAGTTGAAGCTGTCGCTCCATTTTCCGCCTCCCCATCCCGGCGAGAGATAAGCGGCAGATGAAAGCAAAACTTTGTCGCTGATATCCCAATAGTGGTTTATGGAGAAATGGGGTTTGTGATAAAAGTTCTCTGAAGCATTTTTAATTTGCCCGTTATAACTGCCCCAGTCTTTGTTAAACTTAGTGCCATGAAGGCTAATATCTTGTTCGCTGAGCTTCAAATTTCGTTGACCATGCCGCTCCGGGCCTCCCAACAAACTAAGTACGATCCTCTGATTCTTGCCAATTTCGCGCGCAGCACTTATAAAATAGGCCCAGGCATCAACATAGGTAGCATCAATATAGCCCTCGCCTTTTAGTCGCGATCCCAGCAGTGAAATACTCCAGCCGTTTTCCATTCTGCCTGTTTGATAGGCGAAAGTGAGCTTTTGGTTGCCATAACTTGTTGTAGAAACACTTAAAAAACCAGCCTTTTTAGGATATGCCAGATTGGTTAAAATATTTACGGTGCCACCCACTGAATTTAGTGCAACTTTTGAAGCACCTATACCTCTTTGGACCTGAATACCTGCGGTTGCTTCGGTGAGTCCAAGCCAGTTATTCCAATAGATTAAACCGTTTTCGGCGCCGTTGATCGGCACTCCATTTAATAGAACGGCAATATTTTCTTGTTTAAAACCACGAATAGATAAACTGGCATCGCCCGAACCGCCTCCATCCCGGCTGGCAAAAACACCGGGAATACGATCCATGATGGCAGGAAATGGCTTGTCGCCCAGTTGTGTACTGATTTTCTCAGCATCTATCTTGTTAAAAGATAATGGATTATACCTTTCCTGAGCGATATCAGCAAGTATGCTGACCTCCTGCAAATTGATATTTTGGGGTTTTAACTGGATCTGGATCGGAAAATCAGTGTCTTGATTTATGGCTATTTCAGCTTGCTCAAATCCAAGATGCGTGATAAGAAGTGTTGCTGGTAATTTTGCGTTTTCAAGCTTGAAATAGCCTTGAAAATCTGTACTAACTCCCACCGCTTGACTACTGATGTTGACGTTTACAAAAGGCAAAGACTCGCCGGTGTTTTGGTGCGTAATAAATCCATCAATTTGATGCTGTGCCGTGGCGGTTCCCAACCCGAAAAGAACAAATAGTAAAAAACAAACTGTTTTCATAATGATGATTTGTTTAAAATAAAAAACCCCGCAATAAACTACGGGGCATATTACTTTAAACAAAATACATTACAATAATACCAATGATATCCATAGCAAACTACTATAGACTCAAGCATTATAATGCATGATGTTATTCTCCTCCCATCCAGACTATAACTGTCGGTAACGTAATTGAAACGTTTCAATCCTGCATTTGCAGGACTCGCGGACTTTACCGCCGATCGGGAATTTCACCCTGCCCCGAAGAATAATTACGCGGCAAAAATAATCCTTTTCCTAGAACAATTTGTTTGAATGGAATATTTAGAAATATTACAAATAAGCCTAAATGTTCACAGCTGAGCTACTTTTGGTTTTCTTCTGATTGATGTATTCCATCGCGTTTAGAGCTGCAATGGTGCCATCGGAAACAGCTGTGGTAATCTGCCTGAAACGTTTTGCCAGTGCATCACCTGCTGCAAACACTCCGTTTATATTAGTCTGAAGTCTTTCGTTGGTAATGATTTCGTTGCGTTCGTTCAATTCAATACATTTTCCTTGCAAAAAATCTGTATTTGCTTCGTAACCAATAAAGACGAAAACACCATCGAGTTTTTGTTCGTACTGCTCCTTGGAATTGATGTTTTCGATTGTAATAGAGTTTATTTTGTCGCTTCCATTGAACGACAGGATGCGGCTGCTCAACTTAATATCAATTTTTTCGTGCTTCAGCACTTCCTCCTCAGCCTCTTTAAATGCCTGAAAATGATCAAACTGATGTATAAGTGTCACTTTTGAAGCATATTTAGTTAATGAAACAGCTTCTTCGAGCGCAGTATTGCCGCCGCCAACAACTGCTATTTCTTTATCCTGAAAAAAATCACCGTCGCAAGTAGCACAGTAGGAAATGCCTCGGCCTTTGAAGCTTGCTTCACCTGGCACGCCAAGCGTACGAGAACGGCCTCCTGTAGCCAATATTATGGTGTCGGCAGTAAATGTTTTACCATTGGATAAGCCAATGCTTTTTGTCTCGGATTCGAAATCGATAGTTGAAATTGAGATTCCGGACATAATATTACAGCCAAACTTTTTTGCTTGATTACGCATATTGTTGCTGAGTTCATAACCAGAAATTGATTCAAAGCCCGGATAATTGGCGATTTCATGTGTTAAATTCATTTGTCCGCCAGCCACACCCGAATCTACAATAAGCGTTTTGGCTTTGGCACGCGAGAGATAAATTCCTGCTGTTAGTCCGGCAGGTCCAGCGCCGATAATGATGCTGTCAAAATGTTTTGTTTCCATAGGTTTGTTAGCATTTTAAACCCGGATTGTAGGTAAATTCTAAATCCGGGTTTATAGTTTTGCTTGTGTTTGGAAATTAGTTCTTTCCAAATTCTTTATCAAGAATAGTAGTTATCTGATCTCTGTTTTGAATACTGCTTGTTGCTGCTGCTACCTTTCCATTTTTGAAATATACGGTAAAAGGCAAGCCCATAAAGCTGCTGCACTCTGGCAAATTACGAATGGCATGCGCTTCAGGAGAATCAAATGCCATGTCTCTGAAATCGACGTGGGCATATTCTTCCTGTAATTCTTCCATTACACCATAAACAGGAATACACATTGGTCCCATTCGGCCACAGCAAACCATTACATTTTCGTTTTCATTGATGATTTTTGTCAGTTCATCAGCTGTTTCAACATGTTTTAAAGGAGTCGGTAAAACCATAATTGTAAATTTTAAATTAGTTTTTCACCAATCAATAGCATAAAACATGCCAAATAGTGATACTAAAGCGATTTAGAAATAATTCTAAATAAGGAAAACGGAGGGATTGATTCAGCTTAAGCGGCGAATAAACCGTAATTTATGAGTATAGCTTTGGATATCAGAATTATAGATTCCATGGTGGTCTATATTATCCATTCTTACTTTTCCTGAAGCGTGAATTATTTTTTGTTTTTCAAGCAATATGCCTACATGGATAATTGTCCCCTCTTCATTGTCGAAAAATGCCAGATCTCCGGGTTTGGCTTCCTCCAGAAAGTCAATGATTTCGCCTTGTGTAGCTTGTTGACTAGCATCTCTAAACAACTGGTAACCACTAAGTTTTGCGCACAACTGTACCATTCCGGAACAATCCACTCCCAAAACCGATTTGCCTCCCCACAGATAGCTGCTTCCGAGCCATAAGCTGGCATAAGCTGTCATTTTGTCCGCATCAAAGCTGTCGGGCAATTCAATACGATCTTCTTTTGGGAAAATAAATCCGGATTCCGGAAAAATATTTTTGATTTCAGAACTAATGCAGCTACCAAAACTCAGAAACATGGGAGGTAAATCTTCTCTGACAATAGCCGTTACTGGTTTTGACAGGAAGGTTTTTGGAGCTTTGAGGTATTGAATCCATTGATTTTTGCTGATTGTTGTATTTTGGACGTGATCAATCCAGCCTTCGTAGCCATCCGAGTCGGACACAATTAAAAGCCATTTGCCTTTTTCTGCCAGAATTTTATAAGTTTCGCCAAACAATAATTGATTCACCATTTCAGCCTTATCAGATGGCTGCGATCGCATTGGAATAACTGCTAAAGTGCTTATGCCGTATGTTGTCATTATTACCTGTTCTTCTTTTACAAAAGTAGAAAATTGAAGCTTATACAGCCTGATTATCGCAAATTTTAAATCTAAAGTGATTAGCGCAAGTGCTTTAATCCTCCAAAAAGCTTTACTTTCGCATTGGTTTTTATAGTATCTTACCAAGAAATAATAGGACTTACATGATAAAAAAGTTGTTTAGTTATCTTCAGCATAATTACTATGAGCTGTTTAAAATCAGTTTGTTTGTGCTAACAGCTTTCATACTAATCTGGCAGATGCCAAGTAAAGGAAAATTTAAGTATGAATACAGCAAGGGAAAACCCTGGCAACAGGAGCGCCTTTTTGCACCCTTTGATTTCGCTATTTTCAAGAATGATGAGCTATTAAAAAAAGAGCAGCAAGCTTTAGTTGATAAAGTATATCCTTATTTTATTCTTCAGGAGGAGCTAAACAAGACAGGTAGAGAAAGACTTATAGAAAATTTTAAAAAAGAATCTAAATTTGACAGTACAAAAAATCTTCCTGCTCAAAATGAACAACTGAAGCTTTTGGTTTCAATTTATGATTCTATTCAAAGCCGTGGTGTATTAGCATATCATCCGGCTATTGAAGATCTAACAGCTGTTGATCCCATTCATTTAGTTAAAAATAAGGTTGTAATTGATCGCAAATTTGGTGATGTTTTTACGGTGAAATCTGCCTATGATCACGCATTAAACATTATCGACACGCTTGAAGGCGATACTAAATCATTGTTTGCCAGTGTACTGGCTAATAGCTTTGTGCAAAACCTGAACTACGACAAGCGAATGACTGATGCTGAAAGGAGTGCAGCTATCGCTCAAATTTCTCCAACCTATGGAATGGTGCAACAAGGTGAATTAATCATTTCTGAAGGAGAATTGGTTGACGATGAAAAGTTTGCAGAGCTAAGATCTTTGCAAAAGGCTTATGAGCAGCGTGTTGGCACACTTTCTGAACAAAATGCTATTTTGGCAGGTCAGGCGATCTTGGTATTCGCCATAATATTTGCTTTGTTTTTCTTTCTCCGAATCATACGACGAGATGTGTATGACGAGCTGAAGAAAATCAATATGCTGCTATTACTCATGTTGCTGATACTATTGCCTTCTTATTTTATTCTTGATTTCAATCCGCAGCTTATTATTTTGATGCCTTTTGGATTGCTGCCGATCATTCTGATCACTTTTTTCGATACCAGAATGACGATGATGGTTCATTTGCTGACCATTACTATCTTAGGATTAGTTGTTCCAAATCCTTATAATTTCATGTTTGCCCAATTGGTAATAGGCTTTGTCGTTTTGTTTGGTCTTGAAAAACACAATAAAAGAATTTATTATTTCCGAACTTCTGTTTTAATTTTTGTGGGTTACGTGCTTGTTTATATGGGATTTAACCTTATTCAAGAACGCAATGTAGATAATTTCAGCTGGATGATAATTGGAGGTTTTGCACTTAGTGCACTTTTTACTTCACTGGCTTTGCCGTTGATTTACTTATTGGAACGTATTTTCGGAACAATAACCGACCTGACTTTATTGGAATTGAGCAACACCAACAATCCATTGCTTCGCGAGTTGGCACAGAAAGCGCCTGGCAGCTTTCAGCATTCGATGCAGGTGGCAAATTTATCGGAAGAAGCGCTGTTCGAAATTGGCGGGGATACATTGTTGGCGCGTACAGGAGCGCTTTATCATGATATTGGAAAGATGGATAACCCCATTTATTTTATTGAAAATCAGATGGGAGGATATAACCCACATGATGATATTTCGGCTACTGAAAGTGCCAGAATAATTGTTGAGCATGTTACAAAAGGGATAGAGAAAGCTCGCAAGGCAAAATTGCCCGAACAGATTATTGATTTTATCCGCACGCATCATGGAAACAGGAGGGTTGAATATTTTTATTTTATGGAGCAAAAAGCACATCCCGGCCTAACACTTGATGAGCGCGACTTTAGCTATCATGGCCCTATTCCGTTCTCCAAAGAAACAGCAGTTGTAATGATGGCCGATTCTGTGGAGGCAGCATCGAGAAGCTTGAAGAATCCGACCGAGCAAAAAATTAATGATCTGATTGAAAATATAATTAGTAAGCAATTGGCGGCCAATCAGTTTGTAAATGCTAACATTACATTTAAGGAAGTTAATACCGTGAAAAAGGTATTAAAAAAGAAACTCATGAATATTTACCATGTCAGGATTGCCTACCCTGACTAAAATCTGGTATCTGCTTCAAATAGAGTAAGCTTTGAGGGCCTTCGTTAAACAGTAAATCCAAAATACTTAGGTTGGCCTGGAAGTCGTATTTATGCCCAAAAACTTGATAATAAAAGGGAAATAGATTTGCTTTAAGTTGCTTTTTGGGATTGAAAAAGTTTCTAAAATCGATAGCTACGTTTGATTCCGGAAGATATGCTTCAGAAAAATAAAACTTTGGGTCAACTTTCAAAAGCTTAAAGATGATTTTCAATGCTTCGCGATTAAGGTTTAGTAAATTATCGTGCTTTGACTCGAAAACCGCAAGCAGCTCGTGAATGTAGAAATCATAAAAGGGCGAAGCTTTATATGCTGTATGCAAAGCTCTTTGATGCAGGCGTTGCCATGGCTCGGCATAACTGATGGTTACCTCATGCGTAGGTGTGCGGTTTCCGTAAGGCTTTTTAATGGGAATAATAAGATTTTGCAGGCCGTTGGCAGTAGCAATTATGCAGCGATTACGGTAACTTTGTTTAGGAAAAGTTTCGTATGCTTCAATGCAAAAGCCGGTATGTTTCAGGCATTGGCTGATGTAGCTTATTGGCGGAAAATAAGCCGTTGAAAAAAAGGGAAACTGGGAATCGTGCATGCGCAAAAATAGAAAAATACAGGGATCAATCGGCTGAATAAGGACATAAAAAAAGCCGTTGCAGGATTAACAGCAACGGCTTGTCGTAAAGTTAGTGATTTAGTTTTTTAGTAAAACGTCTTCAATGGCTTTTTTCATGGTGTCTTTTGGAAGTGCACCCATGGCCATTTGTGGCTGACCATCTAGTGGGCAAAAAAGCAAAGACGGAATGCTTCTGATTCCAAAAGCACCGGCAAGCTCTGTTTCAGCTTCAGTATCAATTTTATAGATGTTAATCTTGCCTTCGTATTCTTTTGAAAGCTCTTCAAGAATAGGAGCAACCATTTTACAGGGCTGACACCAATCGGCATAAAAGTCGATCACACAAGGTAAGTCACCTTCAAATTTCCACTCTTTGTTCTGTTCGAAATTAAATACTTTTTGTAAAAAAGTTTCTTTTGTTAAATGTTCCATATTAATTATTTTCGGGATTCAATGTTTATTATTATTTTTTAAGTAATTGCTCGTCAATAATTTGACGATACATTTCTTCGGTAAGCGCTCCGGCCTGCATCATTGGCTGACCTTCAAGGGGTGTAAACAAGACCGCAGGAATACTCTGAACACGAAATACTGCTGCGAGCTTTTGTTCTTCATCTACATCAATTTTATATATGTGTATTTTCCCTTCATATTCTTTCGCCAGTTTTTCCATGATAGGAGCAATCTTCCGACAAGGAGCGCACCAATCAGCATAAAAATCAATCACGGCGGGTAACTCGCCTTCATAAACCCAGTTTTGTGGGCTTTCTTCAAAATTCCACACTTTGTCGACAAAAGTTTCATAAGTGAGATACTCAGGTTTCCCGCTCGTATCTTCTACTTTTAGCTCCTCGCTGTTATTGGTTTGTTCACCGGTGGTGGTGCCGCAAGCTGTCGTTAGAAGGAATAATCCGGTAAATAGAAAAAATAATTTTTTGATCATCATAAGTATTTATCGTTGGGTTTTTAATAATCGCTGCAAAAATAGACAATTATTTTTTAAATCGCTTTAATATCACTATTTTTTTTACTTTTGTATCAAATATTGTTCCGAAAAACAGTTTAAATAGCAAACTAATGTTAAAAATTTACATAAGCTAGTTAGACATTTAAACAAACTCCGGGCATAAAAGTTTATTATGACAGCTGAAATTGCAAAGATTGAGTCGCAAGCGAATGAGCGTTCTAACGCTGAAGAGCAAATGCTTTCAGCCTTGGCTGATCACAAATGGCGTGATGGTTTTAAGTGCAGAAAATGTGGACATGATCATTATTGTAAGGGGAAGAAACCCTTTTCCAGAAGATGTACAAAGTGTAAATCTGAAGAGTCTGTGACTTCTCATACAATTTTTCACCGCTGTAAAATTCCGATAATTGAAGCCATTGAATTGGCTCAAATGGTGTGTAACCAACCCGATGTTTCTTCTTATGAAATTAGTCGTGTATTCGACAAACGACAAATGACCTGTTGGAAATTTAAAACCCGTATTAGTGAATGTTTGCAGGATGATGAAAAGGCAGCCTTGTTAAAGAAGCTGATCACTGTACTACCAAAAACATAGGGTGGCTGTCAATTTGTTACATTGATTGAGCTTTTCAGGGTTAAGGAATGACGCTTTTCAGTTTATCAGGCAGGTAATCGGCATCCTCCGGCCTGAACCTATTCAATGAATTATCCTTATTGAATCTCTTGCCAGTTGCCATTAATGCACTACATTTGTTGGTGCAAAAACCCTAAAATTTATTTCTTATGCTGCTCGTTCACTCAATTAAAGAACTTATTGGTATTGAAGAAGATGGACGCTTAATTCTACGAGGCAGTGCGATGCCTGAGGTTCGCAGCATTACCGACGCTTTCTTGTTAATTGAAGGTGACAGGATTGCTGATTATGGCAAAATGACAGCAAAAAGATACCATGAATTAAAGTTGCGCATTCCTGAAACTGATCAGATCGATGCAACCGGACGACTGGTATTACCGGCTTTTTGCGATAGCCACACGCATCTGGTTTATCCTGCCACACGCGAAATCGAGTATGTAGATAAGATAAAGGGACTTAGCTATGAAGAGATTGCCAAGAGGGGAGGGGGCATTTTAAATTCTGCTAAGCGGATGCAGGAAATAACTGAAGATGAGCTATTCGATCAGGCAGTTTCGCGCCTGGATGAAATTGTAAAAATGGGAACAGGCGCTGTTGAGATTAAAAGCGGCTATGGCCTCACTACTGAATCCGAGCTAAAGATGCTCAGGGTTATTCGGCGGTTGAAAGAAAGTTCTGCCTTACAGATTAAAGCGAGTTTTTTGGGAGCCCATGCTGTTCCGCTTGAATATCGCGGGAAACAAACGGAATATGTTGATTTGGTTATCAATGAAATGATTCCAATGGTAGCAGCTGAGGAGCTGGCGGATTATATCGATGTGTTTTGTGATAAGGGTTTTTTCACGGTTGAAGATACCGATCGCATTTTGAATGCCGGAATGAAATATGGATTAAAGCCAAAGATTCATGCCAATGAGCTTGACTATTCGGGCGGTATTCAGGTGGGCGTAAAATATGATGCTTTGTCGGTTGATCACCTTGAATACACTGGAGATGCTGAAATTGAAGCTTTGCTAAATTCCGATACCATACCAACAATTTTGCCTGGAGCGGCCTTCTTTTTGAATATGCCTTATGCACCGGCACGCAAAATGATTGATGCCGGGTTACCGCTTGCCATGGCTTCTGATTTTAATCCTGGATCTTCCCCTTCGGGCAATATGCAACTCATCTTATCCATGGCAAGTATATTATACAGGCTAACACCAGAGGAAGGGCTTAATGCCTGCTGTCTGAATGGTGCCTATGCGATGGGAATCAGTGAAGATACCGGAAGCATTACCAAAGGGAAATTGGCTAATCTAATAATCACCGAAAAAATGGATAATTTGGCTTATATGCCCTATTATTATGGTGTTAACAAGGTTTTCAAGACAATTCTAAATGGCAAGTTACAATAGAAAATAAATTTAAATTAGGAGATATGAAGAAACTTATTGAATGTGTGCCCAATTTTAGCGAGGGCGTGGATATGTCAATCATAAAGCAGATTACAGATCAAATTGAGTCTGTTGAAGGGGTAAGTTTATTGGATGTGGATCCCGGTGTTGCGACTAACCGAACAGTTGTTACCATGGTTGGAACGCCGGATGAAGTTATTGAAGCGGCTTTTTTGGCAGTAAAAAAAGCCTCAGAACTTATCGACATGCGGAAGCACAAAGGCGAGCATCCACGCATGGGGGCAACAGATGTATGTCCGCTGATTCCGGTAGCCAATATTACCATGGACGAAACAGTGGAATATGCCAGAAAGCTTGCTGAGAGAATTGGTGATGCGTTGAATATTTCCGTTTACTGCTATGAAAATGCTGCCTTAAAAGCGGAGCGGCGTAATTTAGCCAATTGCCGTAGTGGTGAGTACGAAGGACTTGCAGATAAGCTTTCCGATCCGACATGGAAGCCCGATTTTGGCCCATCAAAACTGAATGCCAAAGCTGGTGCCACTGCAGTTGGAGCGCGCGATTTCCTGGTGGCTTTCAATGTTAATCTCAACACCACCTCCACCCGAAGAGCTAATTCAATCGCCTTTGATGTGCGCGAGCGTGGAAGAGTAAAACGCGAAGGGCACCCCATTACAGGAAAAATTCTGAAAGACGAGCAAGGCAATCCCGTTCATGTTCCCGGAACCTTAAAATCTGTTAAGGCAATTGGCTGGTTTATTGAGGAATACGGTGTTGCGCAGATTTCAATGAATCTCACAAATATTAGCATAACACCTGTTCATATTGCCTTTGATGAGGTTTGCCGAAAAGCTGATGCCAGAGGTATTCGCGTTACAGGATCCGAGCTGGTTGGGTTGATTCCCCTGAAAGCCATGCTGGATGCCGGCAAATATTTTTTAGCAAAACAGCAACGCTCTTTGGGAGTAGATGAAGCCGAACTGATAAAGATTGCCATCAAATCGATGGGGCTTGATGAGTTGAAGCCATTTGTGCCACAAGAAAAGATTATTGAATACAAAATGGCTGCTGATGCCAACCAGGATGTGCTCGTAAAACTCACTGCGGCTGGTTTTGCCAACGAAACTGCCGCTGAGTCTCCTGCTCCCGGCGGCGGATCGGTAGCTGCCTATGTGGGTTCGCTGGGAGCATCTCTGGCGACTATGGTTGCCAATCTTTCGTCGCACAAACGTGGCTGGGACGATCGTTGGGAGTTTTTCTCGGAATGGGCCGAAAAAGGACAAAAACTAAAAGATCAGTTGCTATATCTTGTTGATGAAGATACACGGGCTTTCAATAAAATTATGGATGCTTTTGGTTTGCCTAAAAAAACAGATACTGAGAAAGCAATCCGTAAAGAAGCCATTCAGGAGGCCTCAAAATATGCCATTGAGGTTCCTTTTAAAGTGATGGAAGTTGGTTTGGAGTCGATGGATCTTATCAAGGCCATGGCCAGCCAAGGCAATCCGAATTCCGTTTCTGATGCTGGTGTAGGAGCAATTTGCGCACGGGCAGCTGTGATGGGAGCATTTCTGAATGTTAAAATTAACGCTGCCGGTATTGATGACAAGGGTTTTGCTGATCAAAAGGTTAAGGAAGGCGAAAAAATACAACTTGCCGCTATTGAGTACGAAAAAGAAATACTCGAACAAGTTAATCAGGTGATTAACAATCTTTAATTCATTTGAAATGACGCCCTATTTGACCCTGCTTTTATTGTACATGACCTCTTTCATTACACTCATGAATCCTTTGGGGATCATGCCTGTATTTTTGACCATGACAAGTGGTTTGGATAAGAAAGGGCGTCGTCGTACTGCTATCAGGTCATTGGTAACAGCATTTTTCACTTTGATAGCCTTTGCTTTTGGCGGGGAGTTATTGTTCAGTTTTTTTGGGATTTCGGTGGCCGGCCTTAAAGTGGTTGGGGGTGTTTTATTCTTTATTTTGGGTTACGATATGCTCAACGCACGTTTGAGCAGGATTAAAGTAACCCCTGAAGAGGTAAATGCATACGTAAAAGATGTTTCTATAACACCTTTGGGCATTCCAATGATAGCCGGCCCCGGATCCATAACAAATGCCATCATACTGATGGATCAAAGTGAAACCCCTGCTCAAAAAATTATACTAATTGCCTCAATACTAATTGTTTGTCTCATAATCCTTGTCATACTGTTAAGCGGTGATCAAATCATGAAAGTACTTGGTGATACCGGAAATAAAATATTAATGAAATTAATGGGCTTGATTGTTATGGTTCTTGCGGTTGAATTTTTCTTCACAGGAATTGAACCCTATCTTAAAACAATTTTCAATCTTTAATTAAAAAGCTGAGAAATATTAGGATAGTTAAAAGAGATTTAATAATTTTGCCGTCCGAAATTTTGAAAGAAAAAAGAGCATGGCTAAGAAAAGTAAAGACGCTAGAGTGCAGGTTATTTTAGAATGCACTGAGCACAAAACCAGCGGAATGCCTGGTACGTCAAGGTATATTTCAACTAAGAATAAGAAGAATACACCTGAACGTTTGGAGCTAAAAAAATTCAATCCGATTCTAAAAAAGATGACGGTACACAAAGAAATTAAATAGACTGAATTATGGCAAAGAAAGTAGTTGCAACCCTTCAGGCGAGTGGAAAAGAATTCGCCAAAGTGATCAGAATGACTAAATCTCCTAAGTCAGGGGCTTATTCCTTTTCAGAAACTACGGTTCCTAATGATAAGGTAAAGGAATTTCTGACCAAAAGATGATAAAACCGTTTTAATGCTGAATGGAGCTTTTTCAATCATGTATTGGAAGAGCTTTTTTCATATAAATTTAATACATGGGTTTATTCTCTTTTTTCTCAAAAGAAAAAAAGCAGGATCTTGATAAAGGTCTTGAAAAAACGCGTCAAAGTGTTTTTGGGAAGCTTTCAAAAGCTATCGTTGGTAAATCAAAGGTAGATGAGGAAGTACTTGATGAATTGGAAGAGATTCTGGTAACATCCGATGTCGGGGTTCATACCACATTGAAAATTATTGAACGAATTGAAGCACGTGTTTCTCGTGATAAATACCTGGGAACTAATGAGCTAAATGGTATCCTCAAAGAAGAAATTGTAGAACTGCTTCAGGAAAATAATTCCAGCGACCAAGCTGATTTTTCCCTTACAGATATCCCTAAACCATACGTAATCATGGTTGTTGGGGTTAATGGTGTTGGCAAAACAACCACAATTGGAAAGCTGGCCTATAACTTCAAGTTGGCAGGTAAAAAGGTTGTATTGGGCGCTGCTGACACCTTTCGCGCGGCTGCGGTTGAGCAGCTTAAGATTTGGGGACAGCGTGTTGATGTGCCTGTTGTTTCTCAGGGAATGGGAGCTGATCCGGCTTCTGTGGCTTTCGATACGATTAAATCTGCGGTAAGTCAGCAAGCTGATGTAGTGTTGGTTGATACAGCCGGAAGACTGCACAATAAAGTTAATCTGATGAAGGAGCTGACTAAGATTAAAATGGTCATGCAAAAGGTAATCCCTGATGCGCCGCACGAAATCCTTTTGGTATTGGATGCTTCTACAGGCCAGAACGCTATAGAACAAGCAAAACAGTTTACTGCTGCTACTGAAGTGAATGCTCTGGCTTTAACCAAGCTTGATGGTACTGCAAAGGGAGGCGTTGTAATTGGTATTTCTGACCAGTTCAAAATTCCGGTGAAATATATTGGTATCGGCGAACGCATGGAGGATCTTCAGATTTTTAACCGGAAAATGTTTGTTGAAAGCCTTTTCAACTAAATTTTATTGAAAAAAGACCGTATAAATATTATCACGCTGGGCTGTTCCAAAAATGTTGTTGACTCGGAGCACCTTGCAGCCCTTTTTCCCACAAAATCTTTTCAGCTTTTTCATGACGGGAATAAAGAGTCTGATATTGTGGTGATTAATACCTGTGGTTTTATTGGTGATGCAAAAGAGGAATCCATTGATATGATTCTGACTTATGCTGAAGCAAGAAAAAAAGGAGATATTAAAAAGCTTTTTGTAATGGGCTGTTTGTCGCAACGCTATAAAAAGTTATTACAGGAAGAAATTCATGAAGTTGATGATTTTTTTGGGGTTGATCAACTCGATGACGTGGCTGCCGCTATTTTGAAGCAGGAACCCGTGAAAATACCTCAGCACTATCGGAGATCCCTGTCAACACCCGGGCATTATGCTTATCTCAAAATTTCGGAAGGATGCGACCGTTCCTGCTCCTTTTGCGCTATACCACTTATCCGTGGCAAGCATATTTCTGTCCCTCAGCAAAACTTAATCAAAGAAGCCAAATTGCTTGCCAAAAAAGGCGTGAAGGAGCTGATTTTAATAGCCCAGGATCTTACTTATTACGGTATTGACCTCACCGGAAAACGTGAAATTGGAAATTTGGTGGAGTCATTAAGCAGGCTCGAAGGAATTGAATGGATTCGAATTCAATACACTTATCCTGCCGGCTTTCCAATGGATTTGGTGGAGCAAATGATTAATAATCCGAAAGTTTGCCGGTACATCGATATGCCCTTACAGCACATTAACAATCAGTTGCTTAAAAGCATGAAGCGTGGGTTGGATGGTCAAAAGACAAGAGAATTGGTAAGCAGTTTGCGTAAGAAAATTCCTGATTTAACATTCAGAACGGCTTTTATTGTTGGTTATCCGGGCGAAACAGAAAGCATGTTTGAAGAGTTGTGCGATTTTGTTAAAGAGATGAGGTTCGACCGTCTTGGTGTCTTTACCTATTCTGCCGAAGAGGATACGGCAGCTTTTGAATTGGAGGATGAAATTTCTGAAGCAATCAAGCAGGAACGACACGACAGACTTATGGAAATTCAACAGTCGATTTCCCTCGAACTCAATAATGAGAAAATTGCATCAGTCCAAAAAGTGCTTATCGACAGACTTGAGAATGGTTATTATATAGGAAGAACACAGTATGATTCTCCCGAAGTTGATAATGAAGTATTGGTGGATTCCGCCAAAAGTGGGCAGTTGATGCCTGGTAATTTCTACACCATGAAGATTGTTCATGCCGACTTTTTCGACCTTTATGCGGAGCTCATTTAGTTTCCGTATTTCCTCCGATAATTTATTCAAAATGAGAGTTTTTAATTGCTCTATTGTATAGCTTTTCATTTCTGGTTATCACAAAGCTTTTATCCGAAATCGGATAACTTGGTTGTTTTCGGAGAGTTTTTGGTAAGTTAGCTTGAATACTACTATTCTGTATAAATCACATATTCAGTTTGTTAAAAAGATGTTATTAAGATTCAGTTTTGTTGTTTATTGTAATTCGTTGTAATTTAACACAATACCAAATTTGGCATATATTTTGAAATCCTAGATTAGGTTTTATCAGATACAATCATTGAGGAATAGGATTGTTATTTGGTTTTGGTTGATTATAGGATTCGGTTGTCTCCCCGCAACCGGATCTTTTTTTTGCTAGTTTTTTGGAGCAAAAAATGCCTCAATGCCGGGATACCTGAATTTTTCTTTGGCAATTTTTTCGGGGAACACAAAATATTGAATGTGGGCTTCAACGCACAATTTTCCGTTACCATCCAATAGTTCAACATTTACATTTACCAATCGTTCAATTTGTTCGCCTGGCTTTGCTTTTACTTTTATTGCTCCGTTACTTATCCTCACAGGTTTTAGATATTTCACATTTAATTCACTGGTAACACCAGCTGTTTTCAGGATTAATTGAACCGCCCAGGCACCGACTTCGTCCATTATTGTGCTGATGATTCCTCCGTGCAACATGCCTTCAAAACCCTGGTAATTTGCTGTTGGAAGCCATTCACAGATGACTTCATCCCCGATTAGCTCAAATTCTAACGCTAATCCGATAGGATTTTTTTTGGCACATCCGAAGCAATTATGAAGCGCGAGCGTATTGTATGGATTGAAAACTTTCATGCTAAATATTATTTTTTATTGCCATTTACATCATATTTAATCCAGTTACCCTCTATTTTATCGTTAATGTAATTGGCTTCGGCCTGGATGTTACCGTTTGGATAATAATCCTTTGCCATTCCATTCAGCTTATTAGCTATGTAACTGCGGCTGGATTTTACGGTACCATCGGGATAGTAAGTTTGTTGAACTCCCTCAAACAAACCCGCATTATAGTTATAGGTTGCAATCAGGTGTCCCTCTTCATCGAACCAACTGGTTTTGCCCTGACGAAATCCTGCCTTGTAGTTCGACTCTTCCTGAACTTGTCCTCTTTCATAAAAAACTTTTCGTGCACCATCTAATTCTCCCTTTTTATAGTTCTCAAGTAAAAGCATCCTTCCTCCTGGTTTCCATACAATTAACTCGCCTTCTAATAGGTCATTTGAATAATTGGCTTGTTTTTCAAGATAGCCGGATCGATTAAAAAGAAGGTGTAAGCCATTGCGCATACCCTTGGTAAAATAGTTTACTTCATAAAGTAAACCGGAAGGAAATGTGGCTTTCCAAATTCCTTCTTTGTTACCATTTCTATATTCACCGGTAACTGTAAAGTTTGAGATTTGCTGTTCGTAAATGCCGGTTTCTAAATCAATAACATGAACGGATTCAATAATCTGACTGGATAAGGAGAGATTGCCTAAAGTAAATAATAAGGCATAAATTAATTTTTTCATAGTTGATATTTTCTTTACAGCCTGTAAAATTAAGCATTTGCACGGGAGTATTTTACCCATCAAGCCTTTTATAAGTTGTGAAATGTTAATTTTGCAGCGATAAGAAACACTATTTATAGCTAGAAATTTGTTTAACCAATTCATTTATGAAATCCAGACGTCAGCCGAAGTTTTTTGAGAAAGTCGAAATTATAGATGCCGGATCAGAAGGCAAAGCTATTGCAAAGCCGGATAATCAGGTTGTGTTTGTGCCATTTGCTGCTCCTGGCGATATCGTTGATCTTGAAGTTGTGAAGAAAAAGAGAAACTATTTTGAGGGTTTTATCAAGAAATTTCATGCAGTTTCCGACTACCGTATAACGCCTGAATGCAGTCATTTTGGAACTTGTGGTGGATGCAAATGGCAGCATCTGGATTACAAATGGCAGCTTCATTTCAAGCAAAAACAGGTGAAAGATAATCTTGAGCGTATTGCTAAAGTCAGTTATCCTGAAATACTGCCCATTATACCTGCACCAAAAGATTTTTATTACCGTAATAAGTTGGAATATACTTTTTCAAATAGAAAATGGCTCACAGATGGGGCTCCCTCCGCCGAGAGAACTGCAGAGGAAATGAGCGGACTTGGTTTTCATTTACCCGGTATGTTTGACCGGATTTTGGACATCGAGCACTGCTATCTGCAGCCGGATCCTTCCAATAAGATTCGTTTATTTGTGCTGGATTATACCTTAAAGCACAAAATGCCTTTTTATGATGTCAGGCAACACGAAGGACTTTTGCGGAATTTGATTATCAGAAACAATCAAAGGGGTGATGTGATGCTTATTTTGGTTGTTGCTCATACAGATGAGCGTGTTACAACAGGGCTTCTTCCGGCATTGAAGGCTCAGTTTCCTGAAATAAGTGCTTTGTTTTATGTAATTAATCCAAAGAAGAATGATACGATCACTGATTTGGAAATTATTCATTTTAGTGGAAATTCTGAGCTTATTGAGGAAATGTCGTCACCAGTTGAAGGCTTTCCAAAGCTGGCGTTTGGCATAGCTCCTGTTTCATTTTATCAGACGAATGCACAACAGGCAGAACGTTTGTATAAAACGGCTTTCGACTTTGCGGATGTTTCAGGTAGCGAGAGGGTATATGATTTATATACAGGAGCCGGTACAATTGCCTTATATTTTGCCCGATTTGTAAAAGAAGTTATTGGTATAGAGTATGTTGAGCAAGCTATTGAAGACGCTGGACAGAATGCGAAGCGGAATAATATTCAGAATGTAAGTTTTTTTGCAGGAGATATGGCAAAAGTTCTTGACGATGCTTTCATTGCTGAGCACGGGCAGCCTGATTTAATACTTACCGATCCGCCCAGAGCGGGAATGCACCCCAAAGTTATTGAGCAATTATTGGCGATAAAAGCACCCAAAATTGTTTACATCAGTTGTAATCCGGCAACTCAGGCGCGTGATTTACAACTTTTAGATACGCACTATATCGTGAAAGCGGTGCAGCCTGTTGATATGTTTCCGCAAACCCAGCATGTTGAAAATGTAGTGCTGTTACATTTGCGTTAAGTATTCAAAAAGATTCAGGGTAAGCATTTATTTGTTTGATAAAATCTTGCAAATCCAGGGATTCCGCTTCAATCACAAGATTAGCCTGGCTATAAAAGATGGCTCTTTGTCGCATATGATCTTTTACAAACTGATAAATATCATCTGAATTTTTTTCAAGAATCAGGGGGCGCTTTTTTTTAGCATGAATTAATCTGTTTGCGATTGCCGCAGGACTCATTTTCAAGTAGGCGGTTAGGCCATTTTCATTCATCCAGCTTATGTTGTTGTAAAAGCAAGGTGTGCCGCCGCCTGTGGCGATAATAGTTTGTTTCAGATTTCCGGTTTCAATAAGTAAATCACGTTCTAATCTACGGAAAAGAGACTCATCGTATTTTTTAAAAAAATCGTGAATGGCAATTTTATACTTTGTTTCAAAAAGCTGATCAGTATCCACCGACTCCCAACCCAACTTACTGGCCAGGCGCCTGGCGCAGGTACTTTTTCCTGCTCCCATATAGCCTACAAGATAAATTCTGTCGGTCATTTATCCAATTAAAATAGTCAAATGCTGATTAAGTGTTTTTTCTTTTTATTACTTGTTTAGCAGCCCTAACAATATTTGAGCTACCTAAACCATATTTTTCCATAAGTTCGTCAGGTGTACCACTTTCGCCAAAAACATCCATTACAGCAACCATTTCAAGGGGCAACGGAAACCGGGTTGCAAGCAATTGAGCCACTGCATCTCCTAATCCTCCATTTGCCTGATGCTCTTCGGCCGTGACAGCACAACGGGTTTTATTCAGAGATTTCAACAAAGCTTCTTCATCAAGTGGTTTGATAGTTGTAATATCAATAACTTCAGCCTTGATGTTTTCCTTAAGCAAATTTTCGGCAGCTTCTAATGCTTTCCAAACAAGGTGACCGGTAGCGATGATGCTTACATCTGATCCTTCAATCATTCTGATGGCTTTCCCAATTTCAAATGGGGTTTCAGCCGGAGTGAAGTTAGGTACTTTAGGCCTTCCAAATCTTAAGTAAACCGGACCCTCGAAGGCAGCAATTGCTTTTACAGCGGCTTTGGTCTGATTGTAATCGCAAGGAACAATTACTGTCATTCCGGGTAGCATACGCATCATTCCAATATCTTCAAGGATTTGGTGTGTTGCGCCATCTTCACCCAGGCTTAATCCAGCATGTGAGGCACATATTTTAACATTTTTTCCGGAGTAAGCAACAGACTGTCTGATTTGATCATAAACCCTGCCGGTTGAAAAATTTGCGAAAGTTCCGGTGAAAGGTATAAATCCGCCAATAGTTAAGCCGGCAGCCATACCAATCATATTCGCTTCTGAAATGCCTGTTTGAAAAAAACGCTCAGGAAAGGCATCAGCAAAGGCATTCATTTTTAATGAGCCTGTAAGATCCGCACAAAGCCCGACGATACGGTCGTTTTCTCTTGCAGCATCAACTAATCCGTCACCAAATCCTGATCTGGTATCTTTATGATTTTGAATTGTATATTTCATGAATTATTTCTTGATAGGATTAATAATCTCCCAGGGTTTCTTCGAGTTGCAACAAAGCGTTATCAAGTTGTTCATCATTTGGAGCAATGCCATGCCATTTGTGTGTTCCCATCATAAAATCAACACCCATACCCATTACGGTTTTCATGAGCAAGAGCTGTGGTTTTTGATTCCCCGCATTTTTTCTGGCCAGATTTAATGTCTGCACAACTGATTGCATATCGTTGCCGTCAAATTCAATTACCTCCCAATCAAAAGCACGATATTTAGCGGCAAGATCTCCTAAGGGCATAACATCTTTAACAGCACCATCAATTTGTTGTCCGTTGTAATCGATGATAGCAATGAGGTTGTCAACTTTTCTGCTTCCGGCATAAAGTGCTGCTTCCCAAATCTGCCCTTCCTGCTGCTCTCCGTCTCCCATTAATACATACACAAGTTTGTCATCAGCATTGAGCTTTTTTGACAGAGCAGCTCCAATAGCAACAGATAGGCCTTGTCCAAGCGACCCGCTGGCAACACGCACTCCGGGAAGTTTATCGTGTGTTGTGGGGTGACCCTGCAAACGCGAACCAATGGCCCGAAATGTCGATAATTCAGCTACCGGAAAATAACCTTTATGTGCTAAAACGCTATAAAAAACCGGGCTTATATGTCCGTTAGAAAGAAAAAACAGGTCTTCATCAGTACCATCCATGTTAAAATCCGGAGACTTTAGCCGAAGATGATCAAAATATAAGGCAGTGAATAAATCGGCGCAGCCCAATGATCCACCCGGATGCCCGGATTGTCTTTTATGAACCATACGCACGATGTCGCGCCTGACTTGTGAAGCGATTTTTTTTAAATTTTCAAGTTCAGCCATGGAAAATATCCTTATTAAAATAGATTAACGTAATCCTTTTGAAAGGGCAAAAGTAAGGAAAGTATTATTTGCAGCCTATGGAATAAATGGTATTTGCGTAAATCTACAAAAAGGAAAAGGCTTTAAAAGGAATGCCCTTGAGGTATATGCAATTTGTAAAAACAACTAAAACAAATTACACCTCAAGGGCATTAAGTTCGAACTTATAAAAACAACCAACCAATTAGACTGCAAAGATGCGAAATAATATGCATACTTGTCAAGTAAAAAAGTTAACGGTTGAATTGGGCAAGTATTGGGTAGCTCCATTTTATGGATATGCCATGATGGATTTTTTATTAAAGCTACATAATATAAATAACTGGCATTAAGAGATTTGAATTAACTTTATTAATGAAAAATTTAAAATTCGGATGATGATTTATCGTTTAAAAAAATCTTTATTACTTTAAAAAATTAATAAAATTTCTTTAAATAAATGCATTAATTGTGCAACAATTCACATCTAAGGGAAATTTGACTCGAATTACTAAGCCATACAATTAATTTGAAGGCAAAAATTTGTTTTATTGAATCGGACATTATGGACAGACATTATTTATGCTATCAGTTATTGGAACCAGCAAATCAGCACGTGGTAGTGAGATTCATGAGTGCTGGGTAGAATACATTTTTAAAGAAACAGGGTAGAGGAAATAGGTTTAATAGGTTTAAAAAGAGAATGCCCTTGAGGATTATGTGAATTGTAAAAAACAACTAAAACAATTCACACCTCAAGGGCATTTAGTTCGAACTAATAAAACAACCAACCAATTTGATAGCAAAAGTAAGTTTCCAAGCCTTGCAGCAATTTGTGCTTTCAGTTATCGGACAGCATAAATCAGCAAGTGGTAAAAGGAGTTATGATTAGCCTTGAATGTGATTGTTTTATGGAAAAAATGTAGAGGAACAGCTTTAAATAAGAATGCCCTTGAGATGGTAGATGAATTGTGAAACAATTCTCACCTCAAGGGCACTTAGTTCGAACTAATAAAACAACCAACCAATTTGATAGCAAAAGTAAGTTTCCTTGCGATGCAACGATTTGCATCATCAGTTAAAGGGCGGGATAAATCAGCAAGTGGTAAAAGGGGATTGATGAGCGCTGTAAGTTGCTTGTTTATTAGAAAAAATATAAAGGATCTGGTGTAAAAGAGAATGCCCTTGAGATGGTAGATGAACTGTAAAACAATTCTCACCTCAAGGGCACTTAGTTCGAACTAATAAAACAACCAACCAATTTGATAGCAAAAGTAAGGTTCGCTGCAATGCAACGATGTGTAACATCAGTTATCGGACGGATTAAATCAGCAAGTGGTAAAAGGGGTTTGATGAGCGCTGTAAGGTGCTTGTTTTATAGAAAAATAGCCGATGAACAAGTGCAAAAAAAGAATGCCCTTGAGGCGTAAGTGAATTGTAAAAACAACAAAAACAATTCACACCTCAAGGGCATTTAGTTCGAACTAATAAAACAACCAACCAATTATGAGAAAGCGAAATTAGTACGACTTGTGAAATTAATAACAGATAAAAAGAATACGGCTACAATTAGTCAGTTTATGGATTGCCATGTGCCGCATTTGAAATAGATTCGTTAAGAAAACGAACAAAATGGTTTATCTCAGCAAAATAGGGCATCAAATTTTCAATCATTGATTCCCTTGAATAATGATCCAGAACCAAAGGATGAGAGACAACATAGTGCTTGTATTTGAGCAGTTCAACATAGTCGAAATCTGCCGGAAAGCCTTTTGGTGGTCTTTTAAGGCGTTCGTCAAGCATCTCGCTGTATTTTTCCTTAAAACCTGGGTGGTTGATAATACTCAGAAAATCAGCTGCATTATAGTAGATTTCCTGCCGAATGGCTTTTAATACCTCGGGAGAAGGGGCATAAACTCCGCCACCTATAAAACTCTTGCCCGGTTCAATGTGCAGGTAATAGCCGGCATTTCCCGCGCTTCGCCCACCGGGTGCAATAAATACACCTATTCCTGTTTTGTAGGGTTCTTTATTGTTAGAGAAACGCACGTCGCGGTTAATTCTAAAAATGCATTTTGACGGACTTAAAATAGAAACCCAGGGTTCAATAGGGCTAAGTGCATTGAGCATCTCCGAAACAAGTTCTACCAATTCAGTACGTGCCGTATCATATTGATTTCTATGCTCATCAAACCAATCTTTATGATTGTTCTGAGCCAGTTCAGCTAAAAATGGAATAATTTTAAGGGACATAGTGTAGTTTTTTTAAAAATAACCTAAATTCGTGTGCTCAATTCCTGCAAATTTAGAGAATTAATCATGAAACCAAATTATTACCGCCCTATCATACTAGTGCTTTTTTTGATTGCAATTATTCGGCCTCTGCAAGCTTTTGAAGGGTATTCTCCGATAGGTGCCAGATCTGCAGCAATGGGTTATGCTTCAGTTAGTTTAACTGATTTTTGGTCGATTCAGAATAATCCCGCAGGGATGGCTGATTATAAACATTTTGCGGCAGGAATTGCTTATCAAAACCGATACTTGATGCAAGCGCTGGCTTTAAAAAGTGCTGCAGTAATAGCGCCCACCAAATTGGGTGTGTTAGGCGTTAGTTTTAATCAGTTTGGTTACAACCTTTACAGCGAAAGCAAAATTGGGCTGGCTTATGCACGGAGTTTTGGGAAAGTGCTGCGCTTGGGATTGCAACTCGACTACCTATCAACCCATATTGCTGAAGGCTACGAAAATGCTAATGCAATAACGTTCGAATTTGGTGCACAATCTCAAATCAATGATAAGCTCACAGCAGGAGCCTATATTTTTAATCCGATAAAAGCGCGGCTTTCCTCTTATACTGACGAAAGAATTCCCGTTGTGCTCCGATTTGGTTTGTCTTATTTATTTACACCCGAATTGCTTGGAACCGCAGAAATAGAGAAGAATTTTGATAACACCGCTTCCATTCGCGGAGGCCTGGAATACTTTGTATTACAAAAGTTTTATGTGCGTGCCGGTTTGGTTACAAATCCAAATATGTTAAGTTTTGGTGCGGGTTACGACATTGGTCCTGCAAGTATTGATATCGCTGCCGGAGTTCATCAGGTGCTTGGTTCCACAATCCAGGCCAGTTTGATCTTTAATTTTGGGATGCTTAAATAACAGGTGATGATGCGTTTAATCAAGATGAAATATTTCACTTTAGGATTGTTATTTACGCTATTTATCACTGGATTTTATGCTAATGCTCAACAAGCTGATAGCCTAAATATGGCACTCAGAGATAGAATTACAGAGCAGATTGAACTAATTGCAGAAAGCACAGAGGAGCAGCTGGATTACAGCGATTTAATTGAAAACTATTTTTACCTGGCTGAGAATCCATTAAATGTAAACACAGATAATCTTGAGCCTTTACGCGATTTATATTTAATTAATGCATTTCAGTATGAACAGCTTAAAGAATACCTGATCAACTTTGGGCCGATGTTAAGTTTTTATGAATTGCTAGCTGTCGAAGGCTTTGACGACCGGATAGTTGCACTGATCGAGCCACTGCTGAGTTTTGAAATACAGGCGACGGCCTCTAAATTGAAGGCAGTAAATATTCTTAAATATGGCAGGCATCAATTACTGTTGCGCGCTGAGCAAGTGCTTGAAATGCGGGAAGGCTACAAAGCTATCTCAGATTCAGCATTGCTCGAAAATCCGAATAAGCGATATTTGGGAAGTCCGCAAAAAGTGTATGCACGGTATGCTTTTAATTATCGCAATCAGTTTCGTGCTGGAGTTACCATGGAAAAAGATCCGGGAGAGGTTTTGTTTAAACAGACGGTAAATGACAGTTTGCAGCGCTTATTGGGAAATAAACTAAAATCGGGATTTGATTTCTATTCCGTTCATGCTTACGCTTCTGACTTAGGCTTTGTTAAAGCAATTGCCCTGGGCGATTATCATCTGGCGTTTGGGCAAGGCCTTACGATGTGGTCAGGGCTTTCATTTGGAAAATCAACAGAAGCAGGTGCTGTAATGCGTTATGGGGGAGGGGTTAAGCCGAATACTTCTGTGAATGAGAACTTTTTTCTAAGAGGTGGTGCAGTTACTTTAGCCCATAAAAATGTTGAGTTGACGGCCTTTTATTCCAATAAAAATATCGATGCCAATGTGGATCAGATCGATTCTGTGTCGAACCAGATTTCTACGATCACCAGCTTGCAGGAATCCGGGCTTCATCGCACGGTTAACGAACTGATGGATAAAAACGCCATCAACCAGCAATTATTTGGTGGACGACTCAGTTATCATAACAGATACCTTGACTTGGGAGTTACTGCGCATCAAACAAAGCTTGAAGCCACCTTGACGCCTAGAACTTATCCCTATAATCAGTTTCAAATTGTTTCTGGCGATTTAACTAATTATGGTTTTGATTTCCGTGTAATGCTGCCGGGAACGATATTTTTTGGAGAAATTGCAGGAAGTGATAATGGCGGGATGGCCGGTATAGCAGGACTTACTTCTCAGCCTGCCGGTTTTTTCACAGCAACGATTGCTTATCGTTATTACGGAAAAGAGTATCAGAATTTTTTTAGTAACGCTTTTGCTGAAAGTAGCAGTGCTAGCAATGAGACAGGAATTTATTTTGGAATAAACGCTTCATTAGCAGCTAAATGGCGTCTTAAAGCCTATGCCGATCATTTTCAGTTTCCCTGGTTGCGGTATCGTACTGATGCACCAAGTTTTGGGCATGACTACTTTGCTCAGCTAGAGCATGAAATCAGTCGTAGTGCAGATTTCTATTTTCGTTTTCGAACCAAGAAAAAAATGATCAACAGTGATGACCCCTGGAATCGAATTGACTATCTGGTGCCTTATAAAAAGGATAGCTATAGATTTCATATAAACTACCAGATCAATTCATCTTTCACGCTTAAAAACAGGGCCGAATACATCGTTTACAAACACCAGGAAAAGCCTCAAAGTAATGGGTTTATCATCTTTCAAGATGTGCAGTACAGACCTGTTTCAGGTCGGTTGCAATTGACTTTTCGTTATGCCATATTTGATGCGGACACTTATGACAGCAGGGTTTATGCCTACGAAAATGATGTGTTGTATGCTTTTTCTATTCCTGCTTTTTACGAGAAGGGAACACGTATTTATTTATTGGCAAAATGGTCTGTTTCCAGCGCAATAGACATTTGGGCAAGAATTGGCCAGACTTGGTATTCAAACAGGAACGAAATTGGAACCGGCTTAGAAATGATCGAAGGAAATCAGCGTACGGATGCCAAGCTTCAGATGAGAATTAAATTTTAGACCTAGTACATTTTACTTCTTTTCAAGAGATAGGGCAGCAACACCTGATGGTATCCTGCATTGATAGCTGCATCAACATAATCGATCCTATATTGCCCACAACGCATCATAAGGTGTTTTTTTCGTGCACTCATTTGCTCCCGATAGTTTTCCTGCACCAAAACGGGATTTATCTTTACCGATTTACCTGTTTCCATATCCACAAATCTATACGGTCTGTTCTCGTAATTTAATGATAACTCGGCATCTGCATCATGCACATGAAAAAGCACTACTTCGTGTTTGTTATATCTCAAATGACGTAAGGCGGCAAAAAGCTCATCCTCTGCTGTGGCATTATCCATCATATCGCTAAATATAACAACCAAACTCCTTTTGTGACTTCGTTCAGCTATTTGATGCAGCGCAGAGGCAGTTGCGGTTTGTCGGTTTAATTTTCCGTTTTCGGGCTGCACATTTTGTTCCAATAAATTATATAATCTTTTTATGTGGATATTGTTGGAACGTGCATCGGTATGTTGATTCAAATTGCTGTCGAATAAACTTAAACCAATGGCATCACGCTGTTTCTTCATCAGCTCGATAAGCGCGGCGGCAGCGTAAACAGAAAAAAGATATTTATCGGGATTATTAATGTCGGGCTTGTTTTTTAAGGGGAAAAACATACTGGAAGATTGATCTATAACCAGTTGGCAGCGTAAGTTTGTTTCTTCTTCAAAACGTTTTACAAATAATTTTTCTGTTCGGCCATATAATTTCCAGTCAATATGTCTGATTGATTCGCCTGGATTATAGAGGCGATGCTCGGCAAACTCAACAGAGAAACCATGAAACGGACTTTTGTGTAGTCCGGTGATAAAGCCTTCAACTACCTGTCGTGCCAGAAATTCCAGGTTGCTGTAGCGACTTACAGAATCATGGTTTATGATATAGGTCATAGCGCAAAAAAAGTAAAGCCCGCTGCAACATCAGCAACGGGCAAAAATGATAGCGGGTCAAAAAAACTAAAGCAAGGCTTCAAGCTTTTTCACCATAAGCTGTTTTGGAACAACGCCAACTTGTTTGTCAGCAACTTCACCGTTTTTAAAGAATAAGAGTGTGGGGATATTGCGAATGCCATATTTCACAGCAGTTTGATTGTTAGTATCCACATCTAACTTCACCACTTTTGCTTTGCTGCCATATTCTTCGCCAATTTCATCAACAATTGGTCCAATGATGCGACAAGGGCCACACCATACTGCCCAAAAATCAACAATAACCGGAACATCTGATTTCAATACCACTTCTTCAAAAGTGGCGTCTGTTACTTCTAATGCCATTTTTCTTAGTTTTTCAAAGTTTGCGACAAAAATAGTCAATAGTTATGTATTTATCCTTCTTGAAAACAAAAAAAGCGCTTGCTACTTGAGTTCAAATTCAACAAAGGGAGATTTATCTAATTCAGTTAGCACCTCCTGGGCATTTATGCGCAGTTTGATTGGTCGTAAACTACATGCAAGGCGGTTTTGGCGATCAATTAAGCGCATGGAAAAACTTTGTTTGCCGGGTTTGCTTTTTAATAAACTAATCATCTCATACATAGCATCTTCCGGCATATCATCAACTTTTACTTTTAGATGTACTTCTTTAGCAGTTTCTTCCAGAAGACTGTCGAGAAGTTGCAAATCATTTACTTTGAACTCTAACTGCTCTTTGTCTCTGAATGATGGTTGCGGACTTCCATGTACCAGCACAAAAGTGCCAACATTCAGCAAGTGTTTTATTTTTAGATAGGTTTCTCCAAAAGCTATCAAGTCGATGGCATCGCTGTGATCCTCAACACGAAACCGGCCGTAGGGTTTGCCTTGTTGCGAGGCAAGATGCTCGGCGCTCATTACCTGTCCTGCAAAACTTAGTTTGGCGCCTTTAAGATTTTCCATTGTTTGCTTGAGCAGCTCAATATGTGTGTTAGAAAAGAAGCGGATAGGAATTTTGTACATATCCAGCGGATGTGCGCTAATGTAAAAGCCTACACTATCCAGTTCCATTTGTAGCTCACGCATTTTCGACCAGGGCTGGCATTCCGGTATTGTGAGTTCGATGGTTTCCGCGCCTATTTCACTTCCAAAGAGATCGAATTGCGGAGAATTTTTGGCTTCATTGGCCTGATTGGCAACTTTAATGGCTTTCTCCAAAAAGGTTTGATTTTCATTTTCCTCCTGGTAAAAAAATACTGCTCTGTGCACATTTTCATATGAATCGAATGCACCGGATGTTGCCATGGCTTCAATGCTGCGTTTGTTTACCTGTCTAAAGTTGATGCGTGAAAGAAAATCGAAGACGGACTTAAACAAACCGTTTGTTTTGCGTTCTTCCAAAATGGCAGCAACAGCAGCTTCGCCCAGGTTTTTAACAGCACCTAAACCAAACCTGATTTCGCCCTTGTCGTTTACTGTAAATTTATATTCTGATTCATTGATATCAGGGCCCAACACCTTAATATGCATGCGTCTGCATTCATCAATAAAAAAAGTAACTTGTTTGATGTCACCAATGTTATTGCTTAAAACAGAGGCCATAAACTCAGCAGGATAATTGGCTTTGAGGTAGGCTGTCTGGAAAGCTATAAACGCGTAACAGGTCGAATGGGACTTATTAAAGGCGTAGTCAGCAAAAGCATTCCAGTCCTTCCATATTTTTTCCAGGATTTTTTCCTGATGCCCATTTTCTTTTCCTCCTTCAATAAACTGCGTATAAAGTTTCGTCAGCAAGTCATGATTTTTTTTGCCCATTGCTTTACGCAGCGTGTCAGCCTGACCTTTTGTGAAACCGGCAAGCTTTTGCGAAAGTAACATCACCTGCTCCTGATAAACGGTAATCCCATAGGTTTCCTCCAATATTTCGCGCATTTCTTCCAGGTCGTAGCTCACCTCTTCTTGACCATGCTTACGCTTGATATAATTAGGGATATAAGCCATTGGCCCGGGCCGATAAAGGGCATTCATGGCAATAAGATCAGCGAATTCTGTTGGTTTCAGCTCGCGCAGATTCTTTTGCATACCCACGCTTTCGTATTGAAACACGCCGACAGTTTCACCGCCCTGAAAAAGTGCGTAAGTAGTCTGATCATCCAGGGGGATATCATCAGCAACAATTGTTTTGCCTGTGCGCTGTTTGATGATGTCGATGGTGTCGCGAATAAGCGATAGTGTTTTGAGTCCCAAAAAATCGACTTTTAGCAAGCCAGCAGATTCCGCAACGGAGTTATCGAATTGTGTTACCCACAAATTTGCGTCTTTCGACATGGTAACGGGCACCAATTCCCTGAGGTCGGAAGGGGTAATCACAAAGCCACAAGCATGAATTCCTGTGTTTCTGACAAGCCCTTCAATTTGAAGCGTGTTCTTTAAAATTTTACCTTCATCACTGTCTTCCTCCATCTTTTTTTTGAGCTGAAGACCAGCTTCCATCTGATCGGGACGGTATTTTTTCTTTAGCTTGCTTTCGTCTAATGAATAGAAATGCCCGAGTTTAATATTTAAAGTTGAGGCCGCCAGTTTATTAACAGCTGGCAGATCAACTTCTAGCACGCGCCCAATGTCGCGAATTGCTGACTTTGTGCCCAGGGTGCCATAGGTAATGATCTGAGCGACTTTGTTTTGCCCGTATTTGTTCGTCACATATTCAATTACCCTGTTTCTGCCTTCATCGTCAAAATCAATATCGATATCAGGCATCGAAATACGTTCCGGATTCAAGAAACGCTCAAAAAGTAATCCGTATTTTAAGGGATCAATATTCGTTATTCCAATGCAATAAGCCACCAAAGATCCGGCAGCAGAGCCACGTCCCGGCCCAACCCAAACACCCATTTTTCGGGCAGCAGCAATCAAGTCCTGTACGATGAGGAAGTATCCCGGATAACCTGTTTTGCTTATTGTTTCGAGCTCAAAATCCAGTCTGTCGCTGATTTCTTCAGTAATTTCTCCAAAGCGTGCTTTGGCACCTTCATAAGCCAGGTGTCGCAAATAATTATTTTCGCCCCTTTTACCGTGATTTTCATTGTCAAGTGCCTCCTGAAACTGTTCCGGGATTTCAAATTCCGGGAGTAAAACCTGTCGCTTTAGCTCGTAGGCCTCAATTTTGTCAATGATCTCTTTTATCGTAGTAATGGCTTCTGGCAAATCAGCAAAAAGTTGCTGCATCTCCTGTGGCGACTTGAAATAAAACTGATCGTTGGGGAATCCAAACCGATAACCATAACCTCGGCCAACAGGCTCGCGTTTTTTGGCATTGTCCTTTATACAAAGTAAAAAGTCGTGCGCTTCGGCTTCTTCCTGCTTTATATAATAGGAGTTATTGGATGCGAAATATTTGATGTCATGTTTATGGGCCATTTCCAGCAAAAACCTATTCAAATGGTCTTCTTCATCGATACCGTGCCGGTTTAGCTCGATATAAAAATCGTCCTTAAAATGTTCTTTCCACCACAGCAAAGCTTCTTCAGCCTGATGCTCTCCAACATTAAGCAGCAGTGAGGGTACTTCAGCATTTAGTCCGCCAGTGGTAACGATGAGCTCATCTTTAAAATTCAGTAGTACTTCTTTGTCAATGCGGGGCACATAATAGAAACCTTCGGTATGTGAAATACTACTGAGCATCGAAAGATTTCTGTAGCCGATTTTGTTTTTCGCAAAGAAAGGAGTTAAGAATCCATTGTCCTTGACTGTTTTGTTTTTATGGTCGTTACAAATATATATTTCGCTGCCAATAACAGCTTTAAGAGGTTCTATTTCAAACTGTTGTTCTTTAGCATCTTTTGCACGCCTGGCATTTTCAGCATTTACGGCGCTTACGAAATGAAATGCTCCCATTAAGTTTCCGGTATCACAAATACCTACAGCAGGCATTTGCATTTCTGCAGCTGTTTTTATCAAACTTGCAATATCGGTTGTTGAGTTGAGAATGGAGTAAGTGGTATGATTGCGCAGGTGAGCAAATTGACCTGAAAGCTGCCTTTTAACTGTTGCGCTAACTTTTGTGTCTTGAACTGATTTCTCTGTTTCAGAGGTATCTGTTACAGGTTTTGCATTGGATGTGATGCTGATTCCAAGAGGCGCAATTTTGGAAGGGTTGGCTTGCTTGAATTTCTCGAAAAAGTGAATATCTGCTTGTAAATCCTTATCAGTGAACGATTCGATACGCAACAATTCCAGGAAACAACGCGCAGTGGCTTCCACATCAGCAGAGGCATTGTGTGCTTCATCAAAGCCTTCATGAAAAAGTGTCTTGTGGAGTTCAGCAAGATTGGGTAATTTGAATTTGCCACCACGGCCTCCCGGCAACTGGCATAAACTTGCTGTTGTTTCGGTGCAGGTATCCAGTTTTAAAAAGGTCGATAGCGGATTATCTTGTGTGATGCGATAAAACTCGGCTGCTGCAATATTGATGTCGAAGCTGATATTGTGACCCACCAGGTATTTTGTCCGACTGAGCATTTCCTGAAATTTCTCCAAAACTTCTTGCAAGGGCAGCCCATGCTCTTTGGCGTGTTCAGTGGTAATGCCATGAATCTTTGTGGCGTTGAATGGTATAGTATAGCCCTCAGGCTTTATGATGTAATTGGAAACATCCAATAACTTCCCTGTTTCATCATGTAATTGCCATGCCAACTGCACCATCCGGGGCCAGTTTTCACTGTCGCTTGCTGGCGCATTAAAATTTCGTGGCAAGCCTGTAGTTTCTGTATCAAAGATTAAAAACATTGTGTAAATATCAGAATATTAGGTATATATAAAATTAAATTGAGCAGTGAAACGCCTACAAAGTTACCTGAAAATGGTCTACCTTTATGTTTTTGTTGAAAACTTATGATAACTGTTTTTGATGCGATAAACAGCGAGGTATTGTTGGTTTTTGGATTAGTTTTGCAGAAAAATGTATTTGAAAATTGCGCAACACATCCTACAGGAATTAAGTGATGAGACAGTCGAAACTGATGGGCTTTTACTGGGCGAATTGATCGAGGAAATCAGTAAAATTAACAGTGATCTGGCTCTTAAATTGAATCAGTTTATCAGTGATAAGGAGGCTTATGAGTTTGTAAAAAAAGATTTTGAGCTGAAAAGCAAGCTCAAAGACATATGGGAACTGCAATGCAAAATACTGCACGACAAGTCGGAACAAAGTTTATTGGCACTAATTGCGAGCTGTGAAGCCCTTCAATTATCTATCGAAGGGATGAAAATTGACTAAAATGAGTTTTTCGGTGTTTTTTTTGATTTTAGGCTTGCAAATAAGAAAAAAATGACGACTTTTGCAGTCCGAAATTATTTCGTTTAACTATCTAAATATCAATTTAAATTTAAGCTATGCCAGCAAGAATCAGATTACAACGTCAAGGTAAAAAAGGAAGTCCTTTTTACCACATTGTAATTGCGGATGGTCGTGCACCACGTGACGGAAGATTTATAGAGAAGATTGGCACCTACAACCCAATTACAAATCCTGCAGAAATCGTGCTTGATTTCGATAAAGCACTCAACTGGTTGCAAAACGGAGCTCAGCCTTCGGATACAGCCAGGGCAATACTTTCTTACAAAGGAGTAATGCACAAGCTTCATCTTACCAAAGGTGTTGCCAAAGGGGCGCTCACACCTGAGCAAGCCGAAGTAAAGTTTCAGACATGGTTGAAAGAAAAAGAAGACAAGATCCAGGCTAAGAAGCAAGGATTATCAGAAGCCGAACGTGTGGAGCGCAAGAAAATTTTGGAATCAGAGGTTAAAATTAAAGAAGATCGCGCTACTGAATTAGCCAAGAAGAGAGCTGCTGAATTACAGGCTGAAAAAGATGAAGCTGCTGAAGCTGCCAAAGAAGAAGCTGCCGAAACTGCTGCAAAAGAAGCTCCTGTAGCTGCCAAAGAAGAAGCTCCAGAAGCAGTGAAAGAAGAAGCTCCTGTAGCTGCCAAGGAAGAAGCTCCAGAAGCAGTGAAAGAAGAAGCTCCTGTAGCTGCCAAGGAAGAAGCTCCAGAAGCAGTGAAAGAAGAGGCTCCTAAAGCTGCCAAGGAAGAAGCTCCTGAAGCAGTAAAAGAAGAGGCTCCTAAAGCTGCCAAGGAAGAAGCTCCTGAAGCAGTAAGAGAAGAAGCTCCTGCTAAAGAAGAAGCTCCTGCTGAAGAAAGCCCAAAAAAAGATAAGGCTTAGAAAAATTCGATAATATTGTGAAAACCAGTACCTCAAGGTGCTGGTTTTTTTTTGCCTGGGTTTTTATTTTATTGGAAATTTGTTTATAATTTGAAAAATCAAGGGCTGAAAAATATTGAAATTTTTGAAGCTTGAAGTTTTTTGTGAATATTAGTTATCTTTACAACCTGAAAGTCAAAGTCTCCCCATATTATGAACAATAAATCAAACCAACTTTTCGTCAAAGAAGTCGATGTTTTTTTTGAGAGAGTAAGAAATAAGGCAGGAGTTTATCCACTTAAAAATATGGAAATGATTGTGGAAGAGATCCAGAAAACTTGCTCTTCTACTTCTGTATTGTATGGAATTCTCGACAAAAAAAGCAAATTATTGAATTACAGGCTTGTTTTTCAGCATGGCCGTTTCATTCAAATAAATGCTGATCAGCATGCGCCTTTTTGCAAACATGTGCTTAATAGTGAAAGCGATCAAATGATTATGCTTCACGAAGAAGAATTGAAGCAACTGATTAGTGAGGAGTTGTTGTTTGAGAACAAGCTGCTTAAGTTTTTTGCCGGTTACCGGTTTTCACTCAATCATGAAAAAGATCAGTTGCTGTGTGTGTTTGATTATAAAAGACAAAAAAAATCAGAGACTGTCCCGTTGTTACTGGAGGGAGCTGCGCATTTACTCAGAAGGGAAGAAATGCAGCTTGAGCATGACATCAAACTTCAAGAGGAAAAAGAAAAATATATGGCGATATTTAATCATGCCAATGATGGCATTTTCCTGATCAACAATGCCAATATGATTATTGATGTCAATCAAAAAGCACTTAATATATTTAAATGTGAAAGGGATGCTTTTATCGGGAAAACACCGATTGACTTTTCTCCTTTGTATCAGCCTGATGGTAAGCTTAGTGATAAAAAAGCAAGGGAATACATAAGCGAGGCCTTATCAGGGAAACCACAGCGTTTTATTTGGCAGCACAAAAAAAGTGATGATAGTCTGTTTGAAGCGGAAATTAGTCTGGGTGTATCAGAATTCTTTACCGGCAAACTAATTCATGCCTTACTTAGAGATGTTACTGAGCAGCGAAAAAGTGAAAAATCACTTGTTGACGCGCGCTTTAGAGCAGAGGAAGCCGACCGGTTGAAGTCAGCATTTTTGGCCAATATGTCGCACGAAATTAGAACCCCACTGAATTCAATCATCGGATTTTCTGATATTATGCTTGATGAAGAAACAACAGATGAGGAGAAGAGCCAGTTTTTAAACCTGATAAGTTCTGCCGGAAAAACGCTGCTGCAATTAATTGATGATATCATTGATATTTCCAAACTTGAGGCTGGTCAGATGCGTATTTCAAAATCCAGTTTTGATCTTCAGGTAGTGCTTGATGAGCTTTTGTTAACAGCTCAGATAGAGCAAAGTAAACGGGATAAGCGGCAGATTGAATTGCGACAAAAAAAAGGAGTAGAAGCCAAGACTTTTTTTATTGAAACAGACCCTCATCGATTCCGACAAGTATTTATGAATTTGTTGACTAACGCATTAAAATTTGTTGATAAAGGATTTATAGAATTCGGTTATACCAAACCCAAGGGAGGATTGATTCAGTTTTATGTAAAAGATACCGGTGTGGGCATAGAACGGGATAAAGCCCATCTTATTTTTCAGCGCTTTGGTCAGATTGACAGCACGTACAAACGCAATTTGGACGGAACAGGCCTTGGCTTGGCCATTTGCCATAGTTTGGTCGATTTGCTTGGTGGAAAAATTTGGTTTGATTCAGAAGCCGGTAAAGGAACAACTTTCTACTTTACCTTGCCTATTTCGAACGACTTAAGTATGGTAAATCTTGACGAGGATTATAATTATGGTCGAATTAAAGGCGATTTGTCCAGCAAAGTATTTCTTATAGCTGATGATGTAAAAGCAAACTATCTCTTTTTAAAATCTGTATTGAAGGATACAAAAACCAAAATTTTATGGGCAAAAAACGGGAGTGAAGCCATTGAAATGGTGCAGAATAATCCAGCTATCAGCCTTGTGCTGATGGATATTATGATGCCTCAAACCGATGGCTACGAGGCGGCTAGAAAGCTTAAAAAAATAGCTCCTCATATTCCTATTGTTGCGCAAACAGCTTTTGCAGAAACCGAAAATCAGCAAGCTGCATTTGATGCCGGCTGTGATGATTATATTACCAAGCCAATCAGTGTTGTCGAGCTTTTATCCCTTATCAATAAATTGATTTAATAGTGAGTTGTTAAATTATGAGCGCAGCGGCCAGAAAAATACTTTTAAAATATTGGGGCTATAGTTCTTTCAGACCACTGCAGGAGGAAATTGTTGATGCTGTAATTGCCGGCGAAGACACCTTAGCACTTTTGCCAACAGGTGGAGGAAAATCAATTTGTTTTCAAGTGCCTTCGATGGTTATGGACGGGATGTGTTTGGTTATAACACCGCTGATTGCTTTGATGAAAGATCAGGTGCAGCATCTAAAAAAATCCAACATTCCTGCCGCTGCTATCTATTCCGGAATGCATCATAATGAGATTGAACTGGCTTACAATCAGGCTGTTTTCAACAAATTAAAGTTTTTATATATTTCTCCCGAAAGATTGGCAACAGAACGATTTGTAGAAACAATAAAACGCATGAAGGTTAATTTACTGGCTATTGACGAATCTCATTGTATTTCTCAATGGGGTTATGATTTCAGGCCGCCATACCTTCATATAGCCGATATCAGACCTTATTTGCCCGATGTGCCGGTGCTGGCACTTACTGCAACGGCAACACCACAGGTAGTTGAAGATATTCAGGACAAGTTGAATTTCAGAAAAAGACAAATTTTTCAAAGCAGTTATGAGCGTAAAAACATTACCTATAACCTGATTTCAGAACCGGATAAATTTGGGACTTTATTTCGTCTTTTCAGACAGTTAAAAGCCGGTAGTGGAATTGTTTATGTTCGAAACCGCAAGCGTACCCGCGAGATTGCCGACTGGCTGAGCAATAAGGGGATTAGCGCAACCTATTACCATGCCGGCCTGGATGCTAAATTGCGTGATCAGCGGCAGCAGAGCTGGATGTTTGGCAAGCAACGTGTCATGGTTTCTACCAATGCTTTTGGTATGGGAATAGATAAACCTGATGTGCGCCTGGTGGTGCATATGGATCTCCCTGATAGTTTGGAGGCCTATTTTCAGGAAGCAGGTCGCGCTGGCCGTGATGGGAAAGCTGCAGAGACCTATTTGATTGTATCTGAGGGAGATATTAAGCAGTTAAAAAGTGGATTTGAATCTGCTTTCCCTCCTATGAAACAAATTAAAGCCATCTATGATGCCTTGGGAAATTTTCTTCAGGTACCCGTTGGTGCAGGCAAAGATCAGAGTTTCGATTTCAATTTATTGAATTTTGCCAAGACCTATGGTTTTGACTTGATGGAGGTATATAACAGTTTGCGTTTACTGGAAAAGGAAGGAATGATTGCGATGGCGGAAAGTCTGCAGTCGCTCTCCAGGATTTTTGTGAAGGCAAATCGGGAAGATTTATACCGGTTTCAGTTAGAGCAGCCTGCCTATGATGGTTTTATTAAATTTTTATTGCGTAGTTTTCCCGGAATATTAAGCGATTTTGTTGCTGTACGTGAAGATCAGATTGCTGACAAAACCGGCATGACAGCTCAAAAAGTGATTGACTACCTGAATAAATTGCATCAACTGCAATTTCTCACTTATGCAGCAAGAAAGGACAGGCCACAACTGGTCATGGTTTCTGAACGCCGCGAAGCTAAGGATATCTATATCAGCACAGCCAATTATACCGATCGCAAAAATAGCGCAGCAAAGCGGATACAGGCTGTAATTGATTTTGTGAGAAACGACAGGGAATGCAGAAGTATCCAACTGCTTGCTTACTTTGGCGAAAAACATCGGCAACGATGCGGTAAATGCGATGTATGTATAGGCAGAAACAAGCTTTCATTATCGGATGTTGCTTTTAAACAGATACAGACAAAAATTTTTGCATTACTTGCTACACGTCCATATCCCGTTTATGAGGCAGCAAGCAGTGTGTCGCTTTTCCCTGAGGAAAAAGTACTAGAGGCGATTCGCTGGATGCTGGATAACAAACAAATTGAGAAGGATGAAAATGGATACCTCCATCTCAAAAATCAATTGAGAATAGATGTTTAAGGGAGCAGTAATTGATCGTCCTTTAGTATCGCAAGCATTTCTTTGTCAGGACAATGTGGTTGATATTGCCCGCTCATTAATTGGAAAAACTTTGATTACTTTTTCGGGCAATTCAATACGGGCAGGTTTAATTGCTGAAACGGAAGCTTATGCAGGCAGTAGCGACAAAGCTTCACATGCTTATCTGGGGAAAAGAACCGAACGAACTTCAACCTTGTTTATGCCTGCCGGCCATTGTTATGTTTATCTGTGCTATGGTATCCACAGCTTGTTCAACATTGTTACCAATAGTGCGGAAATACCTCATGCAGTGCTTATTAGAGGAGTGATACCGCTAGAAAAAAAGTTTGTAAAAAAGGAATTTCAGCCTTTTTATACCCAACTGTCGGGAGCTTTCAATGGCCCGGGGAAACTAAGCAATGCTTTAAATATTGGGTTAAATCACAACCGGATTTTACTCAATTCTACTGAAATATGGTTGTATGAAGGTGTTGAGGAAAAGCTCCCTCAAATAATTGCTGCACAGCGTGTTGGTGTTGCTTATGCTGGTGAGGATGCTAAGCTGTTATACCGTTTTTACAGAAGTGATTACCGCCCAGTTAAACCGCCAATGTGATTTCTTTACTGTTTTTATTCAAGCCATTTTTGTATTTTTGACCAGCTTATTTTTCGAATATCATATTTACTAATACTATAATCTACAGATGGAATTACCCATTTTAAAAGATGTTGTTATTATTTTAGGCTTTAGCGTGCTGATCATTTTATTGTTCCAGCGTTTAAAGATGCCCTCAATACTCGGTTTTCTGTTAACGGGTATCATCGCCGGACCTCATGGGTTGAGTTTGGTAAAGGCTTCTCATGAAGTTGAGATTCTGGCTGAAATGGGTATTATTTTCCTGCTTTTTGTCATTGGAATAGAGTTTTCACTTAAAGGACTGGCTCGCATCAAAAACACTGTGATGATCGGTGGTTCTTTGCAGGTAGGTGGGACAATCTTACTAACATACCTGGTAGCCAAATTATTTGGTTTGCCTGATTCGCAGGCAATTTTTTTAGGATTCCTGCTATCGTTGAGTAGTACAGCTATTGTACTGAAAATGTTGCAGGAGCAGGGTAAAATGGGTAGCCAGCAAGGTCGGATAGCGTTGGGTGTGCTTATATTTCAGGATATTATTGTCGTTCCGATGATCTTGGTTACTCCCTTGCTGGCCGGAAATGGAGGAGATCTGCTGACTACAATCATTTGGCTGATCGCTAAGTTTGTGTTTGTATTAGGCTTCCTGTTTTTAATGGCACGGTACGTTGTTCCAAAAATTCTTCAAAAAGTTATTGCCACCCGTAGTCGTGAACTCTTTATCTTAACCATTGTAGTGATGATTTTTGCCACGGCATGGCTAACTTCTTCGGTTGGTTTGTCATTGGCATTGGGGGCTTTTTTTGCTGGCTTAATTATTTCTGAGTCTGATTATAGCCATCAGGCTACAGCTAATATCTTGCCTTTTAAGGAAATATTTATCAGCTTTTTCTTTGTTTCAATAGGTATGTTGCTCGACTTGCAGCATTTTGCGAATTTTTATGGTGTACTTCTTTTAATGACCCTGGGAGTAATCGTTATGAAAATGGTGGTTATATTTTTGATGGTTTTAATCAAGAAGTATCCCTTAAAAACCGCTTTTATCTCGGCATTTACCATATTTCAGGTGGGTGAGTTTGCTTTTTTGCTTTCAACAATTGGTATGCGTAATAATTTATTGCCCAACGAATTGTATCAGCACTTTTTAGCTGTTTCTATAATAAGTATGGCGATTACACCTTTCTTAATAGGTTACGCCGATCAAATTTCTAACTGGCTGGTAACTGTCACACTGAAAGAAAATGTGAGAAAGCGGCTTCGGCTAAAACAGTCCATTGCTAAAGAAAAAGCACCAATGTTGCAGCTTGATGAGTTCAGGGACCATTTGGTGATTATTGGCTATGGCCTCAATGGAAAAAATGTAGCCAAAACTGCCAGCCAGGCAAAGATTCCTTTTGTTATTGTTGAACATGATCCGGTTGTATTTGAAGAGGCCAAAGCTGACTATAAGCATGCTTTTTTTGGAGACGCTGCATCCATCGTAATTTTGCAACATCTGAATGTGCAGCAAGCCAGGGTGGTTGTCATTGCCATTGATGATACGGAAATTACCAAGCAAATTATTTCTACGATCAGACTCTTGTCAGAAACAGCGCATGTTATCGTTCGCACGCGATATATGAAAGAAATTGAGTCAATTCTAACTGTTGGCGCCGACGAAGTTATTCCTGAGGAATTTGAGACATCCATTGAAATATTTACACGGGTGCTCAATCGTTATTTAGTGCCACTTAATGAAATTCAGCGTTTTACTACCTATATCCGAGCGCACAACTATGATTTACTTTGTGCTGCCAGTGATAATCAATATTGTCCGCCAAAATTTGAGCTGCATATTCCTGATATGGTGATGGCAGCATTACCTGTGCAACAGGATGATAATAAGATTGTTGGAAAAACCATTGTGGATAGTGGCATCAAAGAGAAATTTAACCTTACCGTGCTGGCGATAAGAAGAAATAAAAAGTATATCACTCAAATACAGGCTGATACCATTATTAAAACCGATGATATGCTTTACCTTTTTGGGGCGCCTGAAAATATTGCCAAAATAAACAAGTACATTGTACTCAAAGAAGAAAATCAATAGCTATGCCTGACGAAATTTTAATTGCGCTTACTACTTTTATGGGATTTTTTGCGATTATGAACCCTATTGCTAATACTCCGGTTTTTGTTGGATTAACAGCTGATTTTACCAATTCTGAACGAAAAAAGACCGCCTTTAAGGCAGTTTTGACAGCTTTTGTTATTATTGCTTTGTTTTGCTTTTTGGGGAATATTATCTTTAAACTATTTGGAATTACGCTCTTTGCCTTTAAACTTGCTGGTGGTATCCTGCTTTTTTTTGTTGGCTTCGACCTTTTGCAAGGTAAGCAATCGAGTGTTCATCATCCAACTGGAGATAATCACGAAAATAATCATTCTGAACCTAATGATATTGCTATCTCTCCGCTGGCTTTGCCGATATTGGCAGGGCCGGGAACAATCTCAACAGCAATGAATTTTGTTGGCTCCAGCAACGATCCGTTGCATATCTCAATTGTTGTTGCTTGTTTTGCGCTGTTATGTGTGATTACCTATCTCATGTTTGTTTCAGGCAACTGGCTTGTCAAAAAACTGGGAACAGGGATAATAAAGGTTATTACCAGAATTATGGGTATGATACTTACTGTAATTGCAGCTCAAATGCTTATAGAAGGTGTAAAAGGAGCTTTTAATATTGCCTGAAATGAATCTGCCAACCTTGTTTTTTGATGGTGATTGTGCCTTTTGTAATGGGTCGGTATTATTCGTCCTGAAGCATGAAAAAGATGCAAGCCTGATGTTTGCATCACTCCAATCAGATTTGGCTAAAAGTCGTTTTCGTGATGTTGAATTGCCTGACAGCCTTGTACTTGTTGAGGAAGATAAGATTTATTTGAAATCAGCAGCAGTTTTTCGTATTTTGGATTACCTGAAAGGATGGCCCAGAATGTTTATTTTTTTTAAGGTTTTTCCTTCTGGCTTGTTAGATTATTTTTATGATATCATCGCGAAGTATCGCAAGCGTTTTTTTGGAACAACAACATATTGCGGTTTGTCAAAGCCAGACGATAGTAATAGATTTGTAGATATTTAAAATTTATAATCATGTTAGTACATATTGTGATGATGCGTATCGAGCCGCATTTTGATGCCGACACAAAGCAACAACACCTGAGTAAATTGGAACAGATGCTCGGACAACTTACTCTTTCCATTCCTGAGTTGGAGTCGCTGGAAGTAGGAATTAACAGGAATACAAAACCAGCTGCTTTTGATTTGGTTTTAACAGCATTGTTTCAGGATGAAGCTGCTCTGGAGCGTTATCGCGTTCATCCTGATCATAAAATCGTTCTTGACTATATGGCTGAGGCTGTTTCGGAAGTTGCTGTAGTAGATTATTTGAAGTAACATTTCTTCGTTTCGATTACTTAATCTATTGATTTGGTGGCGCATAAAATTCTTGAATTGTTTTGCCCGTTATACACATACTTTTAAACATGCTCCTATCGTACTATATATTTGCCTAATAAGGAGTTTGTTTAATGAAGCAAACCTCTGTCAGATGTAGTTCTTGTGTTAAAGAAAAACTGTTAGGGAAATGAAAATTCTTAGATTCTGTCTGATGATGAAAAACTAACTTTGCGGATCTTAAAAACACGATTGATGCTTAATAAATCCGATTCAAAACATAATTTTCGGTCACTTATCTGGCACGCAGCCTTTTTGTCATTTGCACAGGTTTTTATCGATGTTGATACGGTAATTCCGGCCATGCTTATTGATGCAGGAGGATCGGCCTTTCAGGTGGGCTTGTTAACGGCTGTGATGCTGGGAGGAGCCAGTTTTACGCAGCTTATTTTTGCGCCCTTTATTAGCAATTATAACTACAAGAAAAAATTCCTATTATTTGGGATTAACGCACGAATTTTATCCTTGCTGCTGCTTTCGGGCTTACTCTTTACTTCTTTTGATGGATCAACTTCACGAAGCATACCTTTAATATTTTTGCTGATTGCAGTGTTTGCTGTTGGAGGAGCATTTGCTAATATCAGCTACACCGATATCATGGGTAAATCTTTACTCCCCGAAGCCAGAAAGCCTTTTTTTTCGGTTCGGCTTGTTTTAAATGGTTTGGTTTTTTTAGTTGCTGCTTTCCTGGCTGCAAAATTGCTTAAAGCCTTTGATCATCCCATAAACTATGCCTGGATGTTCGTAGTAGGTTTTGTGGCATTGGCTGTTTCATCCATTGGGTTTTGGCGCTTGAGAGAAGTAGTGCCATCAAAATTAAGCATCAAAAACATTCAGGAATTTGTCAGGCTTTTTCGATCCGAATTGAAGAATAACCCTAAGCTTCCGGCTTTTTTAGGTTTTATCAACACCCAGGGAATAAGTATTTCATTTCTGCCCTTTGTAATCCTTTACGCTAAAGACATCCTTGAAGGAGAGGCAGGAACTACAGGTGGTTTTTTGTTTTTTAAAATTGTGGGAAGCGTTGGTGCCGGTATGACTTTGTTTTTGCTCTCCGGTCGTTTCAAATATAAGTGGTTGCTGATTGGGAATGCACTATTGGCGGCCACGTTACCCCTAATTCTATTAATATTTAATATACATGCACCATTGCAATTGGTGTTTCTGCTTGGTGGAATTGTTTTTGCCATTTATCAGGTATCAATGAATGGTGTTTTGCTCGAAGTCTCTGGCACAAGCAACCGTGCAATCTACACCGGAATTGCAGGTGCCGGAAATATCATTCCCGCCGTTTTCCCCTTGATGGGCGGTTTAATCATCCAAAATCTGGGCTTTATGACTTTCTTTGCCTGTTATCTTTTGGTGGTTTTGTCTTCCTTGTTTTTTGCAAAAAAAATTAATTGCGCGAAATAAGAATTAAGTATTTTTTAAGTTATTGGTGTATCTCTGTTTTTTAATATCCTTCAGCTTTAAATATTTACTTTTGCAAAACATCAACACCAATCTGTATGAAAACTAACATTAAATTCCTGACTATAGTTACCTTCTTTTGTGTCATCGCACCCACTCTTAATGCGCAAAAAAATAATTACAAGCAAAAAGATCCGATAAGCAGGGTTGCAAGCATGACCGAGAAGCATTTTTTGATCGATACAAGTCGTGAGCCCGGTGAGCAAATCATTCTAAGCCATTACTATATCAGTAGTTTTGATGACAATGGCAATAGGGTAGAGGATCTTGAGTTCGATAGTAAAGACAAACAGTTAAAAAAGTATAAGTACAGTTATACCGGCGATCAGCGCGACACATTGATTATTACTGATTCGGAGGCTAAACTTATGCGAACGATAATTTATTCATATGATGACAACGGATTGCTTGCGAACGATCAAAGTTACGATGCAAACGGTAAGCCGGAAAAACAATTTGTTTATAAATATGATGAAGAAGGCGTATTAAGGGAAGATTATAGTTATCTGAATTCCGGTGAGTTTAATATGAAATTTACTTATACGTATGATTATAAGGGAAATATTGATAGAAACTTTCGTTTTTCGGCAGATGGAAATTTAAAGGAAGTGCGGCATTACAAATACGATGAAAATAATAATATTGTTTCCGAAATAGTTAAAAATGACGCTGGAGATACCTTAAAATCAACGGTATATCAATATGTGTATGATAAGAAAAACAATTGGGTTGAAAAGACAATAATAATTGATAATCAACCGGTAAAATTGATAAAACGCAAATTGACCTATTAGTTGATTGTTGTCAGAAAGATTGATCTCTCAGTTCAGACTGTTTATTTTATTGCTGGCTATCAAAGCCTTTCAACTCAATTTTTAATTTGATAAGCAGATTTTTCTCGTCAACCTTGTAGATGTTGCCATGGCTGGCAATGCTGATCTTTCCGGTTTCTTCAGAAATCACAATTGCCAACGCATCACTTTGTTCTGTAATTCCTAATCCTGCACGATGCCTTAAGCCTGGTCTGTCCGGTAAGTTTAGTTTTTTTGTAACAGGTAAGATACAGCCAGCTGCTTTTATGCGGTTTTGTGTAATAATTACAGCACCATCATGCAAAGGCGTATTCACAAAGAAAATGTTTTCGATAAGCGCCTGACTAATCTCTGCATCAATGCTTACGCCTGTTTGAGAGGCCTGAAAAAGTTCGTTCTGCCTGGTTATCACAATTAATGCCCCGGTTTTTTTTCTTGACAGCGCCAGACAGGCTTTAGCGATAATATCCAAATCAACAGCTATTTCATCGGAAGATTTAAAAAAGGGCAGGTGGAAATTATAATGAAAACGTTTTACAAATCCCGGGGTTCCTAAAGCAAGTAAAAATTGTCTGATCTCGGGTTGAAAAATAATGATAAGCGCGATAAAGCCCACGCTTACAAAGGCGCCTAATATGTCGCCTAACAATTCCATCTGCAAGGCAGAAACCATTTTCCAAATCAGGAAAATAGCTACAATTCCAAGAAAAATATTAATCGCTACTGTACCACGCAAAAGGTAATAAAGGCCGTAAAGTAAGCCTGCAACCAACAGTATATCAATGATGTCAATAAATCTCAATTCAATAAAGGTGGTAACGAGCAGCGGTGTCATCCGTGATTTGATTTATCTTAATTTGAATAGATACAAGTGCAATCCTATATAGTACTGATTATTTCACAAAGTTAAACATTCTCATCAATCAGCGCACTTTGAAAAAACTCCCATAACTTGATACATTCCATTGCCTCTTTTACATCGTGTGCTCTTAAGAAGTTGGCGCCGTTTTGAAGGGCAAGAGTATGCAGAACCGAGGTTCCATTTAAGCTTTGTGGAGGATTAATATTTAGTACTTTATTTATCATTGATTTACGTGAAACACCAACCAAAAGTGGGAAATCTTTAAGACCTGTATTTTGCAATTGCCCCAACAACCTGTAATTAGCCTCAAGGCTTTTATTAAAGCCTAAACCGGGATCCAGAATTATTTGTGATGCCCCCAAATTAATGAGTTTTTGACTTTGCCTTTGAAAAAACCGATGAACTTCGGCGACCACCTCCTCTTTCTTTATTTTATTTTGGTGCATATGCTCCTCATTTCCTGATATATGCATTAAAATATAAGGTGTATTTCGGCTGGCTATCAACGGAAACATTTCATCATCGAAAGTGCCACCCGAAATATCATTAATTAGAGCAGCACCTGTTTCAATGGCCATTTTTGCCACTTTGGATCGAAAAGTGTCAACCGAAAACCAGGTGTCCGGAAAGTTCTTGCAGAGTATCTCCAGAGGGGCAATCAGTCGGTCAATTTCTTCGCTTTCTGTAACTATTTCCGCATTTGGCCGTGTTGAAACAGCACCTATATCGATCACACTTGCACCTTCAGAAATCATAATTGCAGTGCGTTCGATTAGCTCTATATTATTGGCAAAACGGCTTCCCGAATAAAATGAATCAGGTGTCAGGTTCAGTATTCCCATCACATGCGGATGATTTAACGCAAGTGTTTTATTACCGCTTATGAATTTCCGGTCTGCCGAAAAAGACTTATTTTTACCGGCGATTTGCCCGCTATGCATGGCTGTTGACATGTGAATGATTTTGAGGCAAATTTACATTTTTGTTCAAACAATGAGTAATGATGAAAGATACAGCAACACAATATAAAGCGATCATAGAACGCTGCAAAGGCATGTTTGAAGCCAAAATGAAGGACTACGGCCCTGCCTGGCGCATTTTGCGGACGCCCTCGTTGACTGACCAGATTTATATCAAGGCGAATCGAATCAGAACATTGCAAATGAAGGGATTGCGAATGGTAGATGAAGATATTGATCTGGAGTTTATCGGAATTATAAATTATGCCGCCATGGCAATCAATCAGCTGAGGCTTGGTATTGTTGACATGCCCGACCTGAAACCGGCAAAAGCTGCCGAAATCCATGCTGCTGTGTTAGAGGAGGCTTTTGCTTTGATGGAAAAGAAAAATCATGATTATGATGAAGTGTGGAGAAGGATGAGGCTTAGTTCGCTAACGGACATCATTTTGATGAAACTCTTACGTGTGAAGCAAATAGAAGATAATGAAGGAAATACGGTTATTTCGGAAGGCCTTGACGCCAATTTTTTTGATATCATTAATTATGCCGTATTTGCGCTGATTTTACTAAGTGAGAAAGAAGAATAATTTATGAATTGGTTTTTAAGAAATTTCAGCAGACAGCTGGTAGGTATAATTTTTATTTTTTCCGGATTTGTTAAAGGTGTTGATCCCTTGGGGACAGCCTATCGCATCGAAGATTATTTTATTGCTTATGGCACAGAATGGGCCTCTGGGCTTGCATTATTGCTTTCTATTTTGCTTTCTACAGCCGAATTTGTCATAGGGATGGCGCTAGTAACGGGGCTTCATTTGCGTGTCACTTCCTGGTTTTTGCTTATCATGATGTTGTTCTTTACTGGAATTACATATTATGATGCCCTTTACGAACCGGTTCCTGATTGTGGATGTTTTGGTGATGCCATCAAATTGACAAATTGGGAAACCTTTTATAAAAACATCATCATGATGGTGTTTGTTTTATTGATTTTCTTTAATCGTAAACGATTCAAAATTAATTTAACTCGTTCGTTTCAATGGATACTTGTGATCCTGTTTTTTGTTGGATTTGGGTACTTTTCACTTTACAATTACAAGCATTTGCCGCTTATCGACTTCAGGGCGTGGAAGGTAGGCGAGCAGCTTAATCCCGATGGAGAACAAGAAACCTTGGTTTATCTCACCTATCGCAATATAGAAACTGGAGAAACACAAGAATACTTGTCGCCGGATTATCCCTGGGATGATGAACAATGGCTTGAGAACTGGGAATTTGTTGATCAAAGAACTGTTTTATTAGGTGAACAACCGGAGCATGGGCTCTTTGCAGAAGATGCGGATGGCAATGAGATGACGCAAGTGATTTTGGAATCGCCACATTTACTTGTCTTCGTGTCGCACGACCTCACAGAAATTCCGCCCGAAGCCTTGGAGAAGATTCACTCAATAGAAAAACGTATTGCTGAAAATGGTTCAGGCATTGTATGGCTAACCTCAACATTACCTGATGAAGTTGCAGAATTTCAAGAGAAATACGATTTTTTCTATGAAGTTTATTTCGCTGATGATATCGTATTGAAAACGATGGTACGTTCAAATCCTGGATTAATTTGGATGCACAATGGCGAAGTCATGGATAAATGGCACTATAACGATTTTCCGCAAGACGATGAACTACAAGAAATTATAAATATATTCAATGGCTCCAATTCCTGATTAAATGGGCGTTTATATTGTAAGAAGAATGCTTTACGGTTTAGCTGTGCTTTTTGGCGTGGTTAGTCTTGTGTTTTTCCTGTTTACAATTTTACCTGGTGACCCTGCCCGCATGATGCTTGGACAAAGAGCAGATCAGGACGCTGTTGATAATATCAGAAAAGAGCTGGGATTAGATCAGCCGGTTTTTTTGCAGTATTTGCTATATCTAAACGATCTTTCACCGCTTTCTGTTCACCAAAACACGAATACTGACAGTCCATGGTATTATGATCAAAAAAAATACAGTAATTCGATGCAGTTGATTGAAATTCAGGAAGTAGCATTAGTTTTAAAATCGCCCTGGATGCGGATGTCGTATCAGTCGAAGCGTCCGGTAACAGCAATGATTCGGGAGGCTTTCCCGAAAACGCTTTTATTGGCAGGCGTTTCTGTTGCTTTAGCTTTTGTTATTGGTATAGGTCTTGGTTTTTTTGCGGCAGTTGTCAATAAGCCCTGGATGAATCGGCTGGTTTTAATTATTACCAGTCTGGGCATGTCAGCACCGTCGTTTTTTGCTGCCATCCTGATGGCTTATTTGTTTGGTTTTCTCTTATCCGATTTTACAGGCTTAGAAATGTTTGGCAGCCTTTATGAAGTAGACGACTATGGCCGGGGAGCCAGCTTACAGCTTAAAAACTTAATTTTGCCTGCTATAACGCTTGGAATAAGACCTTTGGCTATTGTTACAGAACTTACGCGCACTTCATTGCTCGATGTCATAGGAATGGATTATATTCGTACGGCCAAAGCAAAGGGCTTGTCGGCGAAGCGTGTATTGGGTCTGCACGCTTTAAGGAACGCTTTGAATCCTGTAGTAACAGCAGTTTCAGGATGGTTTGCTTCATTAATGGCTGGTGCTGTTTTTGTTGAATATGTGTTTGATTGGAAAGGAATAGGCATGCTGATTGTTGATTCACTTGAAAAATATGACCTGCCTGTTATCATGGGTGCTGTATTATTGATTGCTGTTATCTTGATTATTATTAATATTTTTGTCGATATTGTTTACGGAATTTTAGACCCCCGTATCCGATTAGCTTAAAAAACTCAAACTACTTAAAAAAAATGGTTATGCGTAGGAAAATTGTAGCCGGTAACTGGAAGATGAACTTGTCGTTTCAGGAAGCCGAAGAATTGATCAATGATTTGATTGACGTGCTGGAAGAAGAAAGTCCTGAAGCTGAGGTCATCATTTGTCCTCCTTTTCCATTTATGGAACTGGCGACAGATTATATGGAAGAAGGCTTATTTAAAGTTGGTGCCCAAAACATCAGTCCTTTTGATGCAGGTGCTTATACCGGTGAGGTTTCGGCTTCAATGCTTAAGTCGATGGATCTGACCCATTGCATCATTGGGCACAGCGAGCGCAGAAAATATTTTAACGAGGACGATAAAATGCTTACTGCAAAAGTTAATCAGGCGATGGCACATAAACTCATTCCGATTTTCTGTGTTGGCGAATCATTGCCCGAACGTGAAGCCGGAAAACATTTGGAAGTGGTTAGAAGACAAGTGCGTCATGGCCTTTTCCATCTTGACACTGATGAGTTTGCCAAAGTGGTGATAGCTTACGAACCCGTTTGGGCAATCGGCACCGGAATGACAGCAACGCCTGAGCAGGCCAAAGACATGCATGCCTACATTCGCACCCTGATAACCGAGCGCTATGGCAACGAAGTTGCTCAGGCTACCATGATACTTTATGGCGGAAGTTGCAATTCGGAAAATGCTACTGAAATTTTTGCTCAGGAAGGCGTTGACGGAGGTTTAATCGGTGGAGCTTCGTTGAAAGTTGACGAATTTATTTCCATCTGCAAACAAGCCTCAGTTTAATAAGCAATGGCTTATATTGAGGTTTTATTTAGCCTGCCAGCAAATAGTAATCAGCAGGAAATGCTGGCTGCCTTGCTTGCTGAATCTGGATTTGAGAGTTTTATGGAAGACGAAACTTCCTTCAGGGCTTACTGTCCTGAAGGAAGTTTTAACGCTTTAGAAGTTGAAGAAATTATTGACAAAGCTGAATTTCAGGAAATAAAACTGCTGAAAAAAACACTAATTCCCGACGAAAACTGGAATGCAAACTGGGAATCTTCTTATGAAGATGTTGTTATTGATGGTGTGTGCAGGATAAGAGCACCTTTTCATCAAGCGGATCAATCGATAAAATATGAGCTGCTGATCGAACCACGCATGTCTTTTGGTACAGCACATCATGAAACCACCGCGCAAATGATTTCCTTAATGCTAAAGCTCGATTTTTATAAAAAAACCGTTCTTGATATGGGCTGCGGAACTGCGGTACTTGCTGTATTAGCATCAAAAATGGCAGCAAAAAAAGTGGTTGCGATCGACAATGATCAATGGGCGTATGAAAATGCCCTGGATAATGTCGAAGTGAATGATTGCGAGGCTGTTGAGGTGATAAAGGGCGATGCCACTGCTATTGGAAACCAGAAATTTGATATTGTTTTGGCAAATATCAACCGCAATATTTTACTGACAGATATGCCAACATACATAGATGCTATGTTACCCAGAGCAAATCTTTTAATAAGTGGATTCTACCAGGAAGACCTGAAAGACCTGAAACATTTGGCCGAAAAATCGGGTCTTGTTTTTGAAACACATATTACAAAAAATAACTGGGTTGCAGCTCAGTTCACTAAAGCCTAGCCGCTTAAGCCAACGAAAACATTAACTTATGCGCTTCTTCAGAAGCATACTGGTACTTTTACTTTCGCTGTATTTCCTTCCCGTAATAAGTCAGGAGGATAATTATTTTTCAGCTGATTCTGAATCATTTATTTTTCAGGTTGAAGCACTATTGGCTGATCACCCCAGTAAAGATTACGTAGAGAGGGGAGAGGAACTGATGGAATTGTTGAAGCCACGCTGGGAAGTAGGCAGGTTTTCAAAAGCAGAGAAAGATCAGATAAAGTTGCTAAGTGAATTAATGTATCAGCAAAAGCTACGTAATTTTCCCTATTTCTATGATTTTTTTACAGCAATAAATGCTTTGGCCTACTCCAACCAGAAAGAACAGAGCGTACTCAATTGGCTTGGTTTAATGCAGCGAATTTTGAAAGAGCAAACTTCCCGCGATTTTTCTAATTACCTCGACTTTTCTAACGATTTTTTTAAACATGGGTTACTTTCAAAAAAAGGATCGGCTTCCTGGTATCTCAGAAATCCTGATTATCGGTTTTCATCGGATACCGCCCTGCAAATTATTGTGGATAAAGCCGATCTGGTGTGTGCCACGGCACGCGACAGCTCCTTAATTACAACTACTTCAGGAACATTTATGTATGAAACGAATGCCTGGTCGGGGAAGGGTGGAAAAGTTGACTGGTGGCGTTTTGACCTTGATGCAGCAAAGCTTTTTGTGGAGCTGAATAACTATGTAATCGACCTTTCACAGCCTGAATATGAAGCTGATTCTGTAACTTTTTACCACAAATACTATTTTGATTTCCCAATGCGCGGAAAGTTTCAGGATAAAGTGCATAGTAGCCCTCCTGGTAGTCGTACTTCATATCCCAGGTTTTACGCTTACTTTAATAATTATAGCATAAAAAATCTATTTAATGGAATAGATTTTAATGGAGGAATTGCTCTTGAGGGAGCTACCTTGAAAGGTATTGGAGAAGGCAGCAGGAAAGCTGAATTGTTGATAAAATCTGGTGATAAAATTCAAGCCAGACTGGAATCGGTAGAATTTGTCCTCAACGAAAATAAAATATTTTCGGAATATGTGTCAGCTAATGTCTCTCTCGAAAATGATTCTGTTTTTCATCCCAATGCCCAAATGAGGTACGACGATCAGCTTCGCCGGCTAATCTTATTCAGGTCAGAAAAGGGCGTTGCTGATAGTCCTTTCTTCGATTCTTACCATAAACTAGATCTTCACCTTGAAGCACTTTACTGGAATATCGATGAAAAACTTATTCAATTCAAGCAACTTGAAGGAATGAGAAGTGAAAGTGCTGGATACCTGGAATCGGTAAACTTTTTTTCTGCGGCAGATTTTAGCAGTTTGCGTTTGATTGACGACATAAACCCAATGTTTATTGTCGAAAATTACTTGAAAGAATTTGGAAGAGAGAATGATATTAAACTGGATTGGTATGCGAATTTTATTAAAAAACCGCCAGAACAGGCCATCGCACAGTTAATGCGGCTGGCATCAAAAGGCTATTTGGTTTATGATAGCAAAACCCAGGTTGCCATTGTTAAAGAGCGCTTTTTTAATACCTTAAAAGCCAGAGCTGACGAAACTGATTTTGATGTAATCCGCATTGCTACTAAGACAATAGGAAATCAACCCAATATTGAGTTGAATCTAGAGAGTTATGAGATGAATTTATTGGGTGTTGAGGAGGTGATATTGAGTGATGAACAGCGTGTTCGTATTTTGCCCGAAAACAATGCCATTACTTTTACCGAAAATCGCGATTTCTCATTTTCTGGTTTTGTAGGGGCAGGCTTGTTTGAGTTTTACGCCGGAGAAGCCTATTTTAATTATGACGAATTTAGCCTGAATCTCACCCATGTGGATTCTTTGTCGTTTTTTGTTCCTGCATTTGAACAAAATATAGCTCCTGGAGCAGGAAAGCAATTTGTTCGCGTTCAAAATGTGATAGCGAATATGTCGGGAACCTTATATATTGATCAGAGTGATAATAAATCAGGAAGGAATCATTTTCCCCAATATCCGATCTTCGACAGTAAAAATGAATCTTATGTATATTTTGAGAAGCCTTATATAAATGAAGGACGACTCCTAAAATCGGAATTCTTTTACGTTGTCGAGCCTTTTGAAATTGACAGTCTTGATGATTTCAGTACAGATAACCTTGGCTTTGAAGGGTATTTAAACTCTGCCGGTATTTTTGAGGTTATTGTGGAACCACTGGCTGTTATGCCTGATTATTCGCTTGGCTTTGATCACAGCACTGCTGATCATTATGAGATGTTTTCGGGTAAAGGTTTTTTTGATCACACTGTCCATTTGTCAAACAAAGGGTTTTGGGGTACCGGGAAGTTGAACTATCAAACCAGTTCGGCCATTGCTGATAGTTTTATTTTTTATCCTGATGAGGTAGCCGCAATGCCACATCGCTTTGAGATGAAGGAACAGCAGCAGCATGTTTTGTTCCCTCAGGCACAATCAGATACTATTCAGTACCATTGGTTTGCCGATACAAATTTAGTTGTACTCAACACAATGGCTAGTCCGTTGGTATTGTACAACAATGTTTTATTTAAGGGAACAGCAGAATTGTCGCCTCAAGGCCTAAAAGCTTCGGGAGATCTTTCATTTGGAAATGTTGAAATGTCATCAGCGTATTTTGAACTTAAAAATCAATCCTTCACAGCAGATACAGCAGATTTTAAATTGCTAACAGCTGTAAACCAGCAGGTAGCATTTGCTGCAAAGGACTATTTTACAGCTATAGACTTCGAGGCCCGAACAGGGAATTTCCATTATCTTAACCAGGAAAGCAAACTTTCTTTTCCTTTCAATCAGTATATCTGTACCCTTAATGAAGCTATTTGGTTGATGGATGAAGATATGCTGAACCTGAATAACAACGGCTTAGCCAAGTTTAATGATTTCGACAGTCTGAGCTATGAAGGCTTACTCGACTATGATTTAAGTGGATCGGAATTTATATCTATTCATCCTGAGCAGGATTCCCTGTCATTTTTCAGTATGGAAGCCTCATACGATTTTCAAAATTATGCCATCAAAGCAAATGACGTGAAGTTGATCCGTGTGGCAGATATGGCTGTTTATCCTGCTGATGGGAAAGTCAGCATACTTGAAGGTGCCCGTATGGAAACACTCAGAAATGCTCACTTGCTTGTAGATACAGCCAATCGCTTTCATCATTTTAATCAGGTTGAGATTAATATTTTTGGTAAGAATCGCTATCAGGCCAGCGGATATTACGATTATATCAATAGTGAGAAGACCAGTTACCCCGTTTTCTTTTCTTCCATTTCTGCCAATGAGAAGCAGGTAACTACTGCCACAGGGATTATCGAAGAGCAAGAAGCTTTAAAATTGAGCCCACAATTCAACTTTCAGGGAAGAGCAAATCTATTGGCAAACAGGAAAGGGTTGGCTTTTGACGGAGGGTTTCAGCTTGTTCATTTCTGCAACAAAATCTCTTCTCCATGGGTAAGGTTTAGCGCAGTTGTTGACCCTAATAATGTTGCTTTTCCAGTCGGGGAGGAGGTGCAGGATATTGATGGCAATTCTTTATATTCGGGTTTGCTGTTTAATAGCATAGACCGTGATTTTTACGCTTCCTTCCTTTCGGCAGCAAATGCCTCCAAAACGATTAATGCGACGACTATATCCGGCCTGCTAAAATACAATCGGGCAAAGTCTGCTTTTACCATAAGCAAAGGAAAGGAATCAGTCTTTGAAGAAAGTTTGAGTTTTTCGCCAAATCGTTGTTTAGTGAGTGGAAAAGGAGCTATAGATCTCGGGCTGAATATTCCAATGACAACGCTATCTGTTTTTGGTAATTACGATTATTTTAGCATTCCGGATAGCGTATCCATCAATAGTATGGCTGTTTTTGATTTTATTTTTGATGAAAAACTGCTTCAAATGATGGCTGACAGCTTGAATCGGGCAGCCGTGCAAGGAGCCAATTTAAGTTCAGGTAATTACCTTTTTGGACTGAATACTTATTTGAGTCCGGAAAATTTTTCACGTGTTCAATCGGAATTGAGCTTGTACGGGACAGTAAGAAAAGTGCCTGATGTATTAGTTAAAAGTATGGTATTTAGTGATTTAAAAATGAGTTGGGATGCCGAATCAGAATCATTTATTGCCAGTGGAGATATTGGATTGGCCAATGTGCTAAAAACACAGGTCAATAAAAAACTTCCCGGATATGTCGTATTAAAAAAGGACAGATCAGGCGATGCCGTAACCATTTACTTGCAGCCTTCTAAAGCAGAGTGGTACTTCTTTCATTACGAAAATGGGGTGATGCAAGCACTTTCCTCTTCTGAGGCATTTAACAGCTACCTGATGGAACTGAGTCAGGATAAACGTGTGGTCAAAGATGATAAAACAGATTATTATTATGAATATGTGATTGGTTCGCGACGGAGAGTTGTTGATTTTATTCGAAAAAACGCAAATTATTAAATTATGAATCAATTAGTAGTATTGAGTAATCTTGTTCCAGTTTTGGTTGCATATTTGCTGGGTTCTATCCCCACAGCTGTATGGATTGGGAAAATGTTTTATGGCATTGATGTAAGGCAAGAAGGATCGGGCAATGCCGGAGCCACAAATACCATTAGAGTATTAGGTCTAAAAGCAGGGATTCCTGTTCTGTTAATTGATGTTTTTAAAGGCTTTATTGCTATTTATTTAGCGCAGAGAATTCATTTTAATTTTGTTGAAAATGAAGCTGATGCTACACTTTTATTAGTTGCTGCTGCCGCAACTGTTTTAGGACATACTTTTCCGGTTTTCGCGCAGTTCAAAGGGGGGAAAGGTGTTGCAACTCTACTTGGAATTGGATTAGGACTTTATCCCTGGGCAGCATTGGGGGCTATACTTATTTTTACTGTGGTACTGTTGATTTCAGGATATGTATCATTGTCGAGTATGAGTGCCGGTATTGCATTTCCATTTATGGTCGTATTTTTGTTTCCGCCAGATCATTTTTTGTTAACCATTTTGGCTATTGCTGTTGCTGTATTTTTGCCAATTACACACCGCAAAAATATTACACGGCTGCTCAATGGCACGGAGTCAAAATTTAGGCCCGGAAAATCAAAATCAGATTCGTGATAAATTGTTCGTAAATCTTTTTAAATAAAGCTTAGCTGAGCTATCAAATTTGTTATTTTTACACATTGAAAAAAAACTAAAGGCATATGAAATTTATACTTTCAAGCTTAAGCTTACTAAAAAGCCTTCAAGCGCTTGGTGGTGTGATTGGTTCTAACAATACACTTCCTATTCTGGATGATTTTCTTTTTAGTCTTACTGATGGCAAATTGACGATTACTGCTTCTGATTTGGAGACTACCATGATGATTACAATGGAACCCGAAATGCAAGAAGGCAATGGTGAAGTTACCATTCCTGCCCGCTTGCTGCTCGATATCATGAAAACTTTTCCTGATATTCCGGTTACCATCGATGTGAATAATGAAACACTCATGGTGGAACTTAAAGCGGGTGAGGGAAACTATAAACTATCTGGCCATAAAAGCGATGAATTCCCACAGATACCAGTTTTAGATGATCCAACCGAAATGGACATGCCTGCCGAAGTGCTTGCCAATGGCTTTGAAAAAACCATTTTTGCTACTGGAATTGACGAATTAAGGCCGGCAATGTCGGGAGTTTTGATTGAATTGTCAGATGATTATATGACCATGGTAGCTACAGATGCTCACAAATTAGTGAGATATCGCAGAATGGACATTAAATCTGAACAACATGCTTCTTTTATTTTGCCGAAAAAGCCAATAAACCAGCTGAAAAATATCCTGTCAGGAAAATTGGAAACTAAAGTAAAACTGTCCTTTAATCAAAAGAATGCCTCTTTTAGTTTCGAAAACATTAAACTGGTTTGTAGGTTAATTGAAGGGAAATATCCTAATTATGAAGCTGTTATACCAGCTACAAATCCAAATAAACTGAGTATCGACCGCTTGTCTCTCCTTAATTCTATTCGTCGTGTTGCTATTTTCTCAAACAAGGCAACACATCAGGTTCGTTTTAAAATTACGGGACAGGAGTTGATGTTGTCTGCAGAGGATCTGGACTATTACAATGAGGCCAAAGAGCGGCTTAGCTGTAGCTTTGAAGGCGATGATATGGAGATTGGATTTAATTCGCGATTTTTTCAGGAAATGCTCAACAATATGGATACTGATACCATCCAGCTTGAGATGTCAGCGCCCAATCGCGCCGGTATTATGGTGCCAATAGCTAATGAAAACGCAGACGAAGATATACTTATGTTGATCATGCCCGTTATGCTCAATCAGTAAAAAAAAATCGGCGAAAAGTGATTGCCCCGGACTTTAGTTCGGGGTTTTTTTTGTGAAAGAAGGTTTGTGTTTGTAATGGAGAAAGTCATAAAAGCGACTTACTTTAGGTGTGGAACATTTGATGAAATCATAGATTGATGATTTTTTTTTCTAACAGAAACGAACTAAATTAGCTGGTTTTTGTTTAGGAATGTTGTCAATTAAAACCAATTGAAATGAAACAACTGATATTTTTTATTTCCCTGTCATTAATTCTTATTTTGATTAATTCCTGTAAACAGGCCGAAACAACTGTAATCAATTCAGAACCTGATCAACAGATTTTTAAACCCTTTGGTGATCAGGAGCCCTACCTGCTGCTAAGCCTAACAAAAGGAAAAGCGCACAACCATCCAAGTTTGGCAATTTGGATGGAGGATATGCAGGGTCAAATGATTCAAACGCTTTTTGTTACAAAATCAGTCGCAACAGGCTTCTATAATTTTGGTGATGCAGGAAATGGAAAATGGTTAAAAACCCCCGGTGTCGCTAAGCGTCCCGCCTCTTTACCTTATTGGCTGCACCGCAGAGAACTGGCACTAAATGAAAACCAAGTTGTGCCTTCACGCGAGATGCCCGTTCCCGATGCTTATACCGGAGCAACTCCAGTAGGATCCTTTAGCCTTAAAACTTTACCGCTTAAAAAAATTCCCGAAAAGTTTCGCTTATTTATTGAGGTCAACCAACCCTGGGATTGGAATGCGTACTGGAATAATACAAAATATGAGGGTAACGCAGATTACCGCAGCTCGGCTCAGCCTTCATTGATCTATGCAGTAACGGTTGATACTCAATCTGAAATGAAAAAATTCTACCTCAATCCAGTTGGACATGGTCACTATGCGGGTGAGGATGGCAAACTTTACACTAATATTTCTACATTGACGACTGCGAAAAATATTTTTGATATAATCATGCTTCAAATTGGTGACAATGAATAAACGACAAAAACACCTTCCGATTTTCTTTTTCCTTGTTTTACTATTCGTGATGCATAATCAAGTGCTTGAGGCTCAAACAGCAAGACTGAGTGGAAGGGTAATAGATGCCACAAATAATGAACCGCTTCCGTTTGCTAATGTTGTTGTAAAAGGGACAAGCATTGGCGCATCAACTGATCTTGATGGCAGTTTTATTATCATGGGTCTGCAGCCCGGATTTGTTACTCTGCAGGCTACTTATGTAGGCTATAAAAACACAGAATCTGCTGAAATACAAATATCTAACGCAAAAGCTGGCTTTGTGGAAATTGCCATGGAGAATGCAGGTGTTGCACTGGAGGAAGTGGAGGTAAAAGCTAATCCATTTGTAAGAACAGAAGAAAGTCCGCTATCATTGCAGAAATTAGGTGTAAGTGAAATTGAAACAAGCCCCGGAAGTAATCGTGACATTTCGCGTGTTATTCAGTCATTGCCCGGAGTTGGTTCGGGAGTTTCATTTCGTAATGATATCATTATCAGGGGAGGAGGGCCAAGTGAAGCTGTTTTCTATTTGGATGGCATTCAGATTCCAACTATCAATCATTTTGCAACACAAGGATCTTCAGGTGGCGCTGTTGGTATTTTGAACGCCGATTTTATCAGTTCGGTTGATTTCTATTCAGGTGCTTTTCCTGCAAACAGAAGCAATGCATTGAGTGGTATTTTTGAGTTTACGCAAAAAGAAGGGAACAAAGAAAAGACCCGATTCAGGGGAACAGTTGGTGCTTCCGAGCTTAGTTTAACGCTCGACGGGCCGGTAGGAGAGAAGTCGAGTTTTATTTTTTCTGTCAGGCGCTCTTATCTGCAGTTTCTTTTCGATGTAATCGGATTGCCATTTTTACCAACTTTTAATGACTATCAGTTAAAATGGAAAACCCGGTTTGATAACAAAAATGAATTGACGATCGTAAGTATTGGTGCGCTTGACCAGTTTAAATTGAATCTGGGTATAGAAAACCCAACTGAAGATCAGGAATATATATTAAACATTTTGCCTGTGAACGAGCAATGGTCCTACGCAATAGGTGCGGTTTACAGACATTTTAAGGATAACAGTTTTCAAACGGTTGTTTTAAGCAGAAATATGCTCAATAACACAAGCTATAAATACCCTGAGAATGATGAGTCACGTCCGAAAATTCTTAATTATGAATCTCAGGAAATAGAAAACAAAATTCGTTTCGAGAATAATATTCGATGGAGAAATTACAAATTCGTTTACAGCTTGGGAGGAAGCTATTCACGCTATTATAACAGTACGCAGCAACAACTATTCTTAGGGGATGAGTTGCGAAATATCGATTATGAGTCATCCCTGGATCTTTTATCCATGGGAGCTTCGGCCCAGCTGAGCAAAAATTACTTGAATGATCGCCTGACTCTTTCTGCTGGTGTGCGCACTGATTTTAATGATTACAGCAGTTCAATGAGTAATCCCCTGAATCAACTTTCGCCCAGATTATCGGCTTCATATGTACTTACCGATAAATGGGCCGTTACAGCAAATACGGGGCGGTATTATCAGTTACCAGCCTATACTACTTTAGGTTTTAGGAATAATGCCGGCGTTTTGGTTAATAAACAAAACGAATTAAAATATATTGCTGCAAATCATTATATTGCTGGTTTACAGTTTATTCCACGTGAGGATGTTTTCTTTTCAATAGAAGGTTTTTATAAACAATACAGCAATTATCCTTTTTCATTGAATGATTCAATAAGTTTGGCTAACAAAGGCGCTGATTTTGGTGTATTGGGCAATGAAGCGGTGACTTCTACGAGTAAAGGCAGAGCCTATGGATTTGAACTGTTGAATCGCAGTAAGCTCCCTTCCGGTTTTAACCTTATTCTATCTTATACTTTTGTGCGTAGTGAGTTTGAAGATTACAAGGATCAGCTAATTCCTTCGAGCTGGGATTTTAGGAATATTGTGGTACTTACTGCAACAAAAAGCCTGAAAAGGAATTGGATTGCAGGAATAAAATGGCGCTATGACGGCGGCTTACCTTTTACACCTTACGATTTGGAAAAGTCTGCTTTGATTCCGGCATGGGATGCACAAGGAGGCCCATATCTGGATTTTGGTCAACTCAATCAATTAAGGCTCAAGCCCTATCATCAGTTGGATGTGAGGGTTGACAAAAAGTACTTTTTTGAGAAGTGGTCGCTTATGTTATATGTCGATATTCAAAATCTGTATAATTTTAAAGCGAAGTTGCAGGACAATATAGTTCGAGAAAAGGATGCTAACGGTAATATCATTACTACAGATGACGATACCCGTTATGTGCTGCGCGGTATTCCAAATACCTCTGGAACGGTTTTGCCGACTATTGGTATAATGGTTGAATTTTAGCGTATAAAATGCGTTATTATTGTTGCTGTATTTTTTTTAGGTTTATGGCTAGCTTGCCGGGATCCAGATCAACCATATTGAATACAACATCCTCGTTTTGTAAAACTGGTTCGTACAAATCGGCTGTATTAAAAGGCAATACGATTCCCGAAGCTAATTCTTTCACAAAGCCATATCCCTTGTGGGTATAAATTTCTATGATCTTTCCTTTTTTCATGGATTCAAACTCAAACTTGAGGCGAAAATAGCGTACTAAACTGACAAAGCTTTTAAGCTAATGTCAATTTAATGTTAACCCCCTGATAAGTTGGATGTTATAATATGTGCGACACCAAGTATTTTATAGTACTGACCTGAAGTACAAAAGCCTGCTTATCAATACAATAAGCAGGCTTTTGAAAGGGAATTAAGTAATGTTTAGAGTTGGGGGCCAGCAGCTACCAAACGTTTTCCTTCATCATTATCGGTATATTTATCAAAGTTTTCGATAAACATGGAGGCCAGGCTTTTTGCTTTACTTGCCCAAGCTTCTTCAGTGCTGTAGGTGTCTCGTGGATCAAGGATGCCATCGTCAACGCGATCAAGTGAGGTAGGCACTTCCAAATTAAAATATGGAATTACTTTGGTGGGAGCCTTATCGATGCTTCCATCGAGTATTGCGTCAATAATTGCCCGGGTGTCTTTGATCGAAATACGTTTCCCTGAGCCATTCCATCCTGTATTGACCAAGTAGGCTTTGGCACCGGAAGCTTCCATTCTTTTAACGAGTTCAATGGCGTATTTTGTTGGATGCAATGCCAGAAAAGCATTACCAAAACACGCTGAAAAAGTAGGTTGTGGAGTAGTTACTCCGAGTTCCGTTCCTGCAAGTTTAGCAGTAAATCCCGACAGAAAATGATATTTGGTTTGATCGCTGGAAAGTTTTGAAACGGGAGGTAAAACGCCAAAAGCATCAGCCGTTAGGAAGATAACCTTTTTTGCATGACCTGCTTTTGAAACAGGTTTTACGATATTCTCTATATGATAAATGGGATAGGAAACGCGTGTGTTTTCTGTTTTTGATTTGTCGGCAAAATCAATCACGCCATTATCTTTAACTACAAGATTTTCGAGTAGGGCATCTCTTTTAATCGCATTAAAGATATCGGGCTCGTTCACTTTGCTAAGGTTTATGCATTTGGCGTAGCATCCTCCTTCAAAGTTAAACACGCCATCATCGTCCCAGCCATGCTCATCGTCGCCAATAAGGGCGCGTTTGGGATCAGCTGAAAGGGTAGTTTTTCCAGTTCCTGATAAACCAAAGAAAATAGCCACATCGCCATCTTTTCCAACATTTGCCGAGCAATGCATGGCAGCAATTCCTTTGAGTGGAAGGTAATAGTTCATCATGGTAAAAATTCCCTTTTTCATTTCGCCGCCATACCATGAGCCGCCTATAAGCGCCATCCGTTCAGTAAGATTAAACACCACGAAGTTTTCTGAGTTCAACCCCATTTCTTTCCAGTCGGGGTTTACCGTTTTTGATGCATTGAGCACAACGAAGTCGGGCTCAAAGTTTTGGAGTTCTTCTTCAGTAGGGCGAATAAACATGTTTTTAACAAAATGCGCTTGCCAGGCAACTTCTACAACGAAGCGAACTTTTAGACGCGTGTCAGGATTAGCTCCTGCATAAGCATCCATCACATAAAGTTTTTTTTCTGAGAGTTGGTTTGATGCGATTTTTTTTAGTTTTTCCCATTTGGCCGGATCCATTGGCCTGTTGTCGTTTTTTCCTTGAGTTGACCACCATACAGTATCCCTGGAAACATCGTCCATAACGATGAATTTATCCTTTGGCGACCGCCCTGTGAAAATCCCTGTATCAACAGATACTGCGCCTGTATCCGTTAGGAAACCTTTGGCATAGCCTTCAAGTGAAGGATCTGTTTCATGGGAAAATAGGTCTTCATAGGAAATGTTGTAAAATACTTCATTTACATCGGTAATACCGTATGAAGCCAAATCGGCTTTGATTTTAGCGTCATCTTTAACCATCGTGTTTTAGTGTTTGGGTTATATTTAGATAAAAGATAGGCGCAAAGTTAAAAAGAAATGTTACATTTCAATCGTTTGCATTGAGAATATAGCAAAGAAAAAAGGCAGATAAATACATATCTGCCTTTTTGAATATATAAATCAGATTATTGATTTACTTTTTTGACTTCTTCTTGTCCTTTTTGTGTTTAGCCTCTTTTTTTGCCTTTTTAGCTGCTTTTTCGACAATAACAGCTTGAGCAGCAGCTAAACGAGCGATTGGTACACGGTAAGGTGAACAGCTAACATAATGCAGTCCGGCATCGTGACAGAACATTACTGAGCTGGGCTCTCCGCCATGTTCGCCGCAGATTCCCAATTTAATGTTTGGACGGGTTTTACGGCCCTTTTTAACTGCCATTTTCACCAGTTGACCAACACCTGTTTGATCCAATACCTGGAAAGGATCATGTTTCAGGATTCCGTTGTTAAGGTAAACTTCAAGGAAACGGCCTGCATCGTCACGCGAATAGCCAAAGGTCATTTGCGTCAGGTCGTTGGTTCCGAAAGAGAAGAATTCAGCTGATTGAGCAATTTCATCTGCTGTTAATGCAGCCCTGGGAACTTCGATCATTGTGCCTACCATATGCTTGATAGAATCGTTTCGTTCGTCAAAAACTTTTTGAATGGTTTTACGAACAATCGTTTCCTGCATTTTCATTTCAGCCAAAGTACCTGTCAGGGGAATCATGATTTCAGGTAGGGTTTTGATGCCACGGGCTTTCAGGTTCAAGGCAGCTTCAATGATAGCGCGTGCTTGCATTTCAGTGATTTCCGGATAGGTGTTTCCTAAACGGCAACCACGATGTCCTAACATTGGATTGAATTCAGCCAAGTCATTAATTTTATTCTTAATGGTTTCGACAGGAACATTCATTACTTTGGCCATTTCCAACTGACCTTTTTCATCGTGCGGAACAAATTCATGCAATGGCGGGTCGAGCAGGCGAACAGTTACTGGTAGATCTTGCATGGCCTCAAAAATACCTTCAAAATCTTCACGTTGAATGGGGAGTAATTTATCAAGTGCTTTACGGCGTCCGGCTTCATCAGCGGCTAAGATCATTTCGCGCATAGCCACGATTTTATCTCCCCCAAAGAACATGTGTTCTGTACGGCATAATCCAATTCCCTGTGCTCCAAAATTACGGGCAACTTCTGCATCATGAGGCGTATCGGCATTTGTTCTGACAAGCAATCGGGCTTTTTTGTCGGCCAGTTTAATCAGCTCACCAAAATAACCACTTAATTCAGGATCTTTAGTAGCTACCTGACCATCATAAACTTCGCCAGTACTACCATTCAGAGAAATGAAATCACCTTCTTTGAAAGTTTTTCCATCCAAGGTTAAAGTCCTTGATTTGTAATCAATTTTAATTTTCCCGGCTCCTGAAACACAGCATTTACCCATTCCGCGTGCAACAACAGCAGCATGAGAAGTCATGCCTCCACGAGCTGTGAGGATTCCTTCTGCAACGTTCATGCCTTTTAAATCCTCGGGTGAAGTTTCAATACGAACCAAAATAACTTTTTTACCGGATGCGGACCACACCTCAGCTTCGTCGGCATGGAATACGATCTGACCATTGGCAGCTCCTGGTGAGGCAGGCAGGCCTTTAGCCATTACAGTAGCTTTTTTAAGTGCATTGGTATCGAACACAGGGTGTAGCAATTCGTCAAGCTTGTTTGGCTCAACACGCATAATTGCCTCATTTTTGTTGATTATACCTTGTTTAAGCATTTCAACAGCAATGCGAACCATGGCAGCGCCTGTGCGTTTTCCGTTACGAGTTTGTAAGATCCAAAGCTTTCCTTCCTGAATGGTAAACTCAAGATCTTGCATATCACGGTAGTGATCTTCAAGTTTCTGCTGAAGCTCATTCAACTCGGTATATATTTCGGGCATGGCTTCTTCCAGCGAAGGGAAGTTGCTTGCGCGATCTTCTTCTGATACATTTTGTAGTGTAGCCCAGCGGTGCGAACCTTCGAGGGTAATTTCCTGTGGAGTTCTGATACCGGCAACAACATCTTCTCCCTGAGCGTTAAGCAGGTATTCTCCATTGAAAATATCTTCTCCTGTTGCAGCATCGCGAGTGAAAGCAACTCCTGTTCCCGATGAAAGACCCATATTTCCAAAAACCATTGCCTGAACATTCACGGCAGTACCCCATTCGGCAGGGATTTTATTGAGTTTCCTATAAGTTATTGCCCTGTCGTTCATCCAGCTGTTAAATACGGCCATAACTGAACCCCAAAGTTGTTCCCAAGGATCATCCGGAAAGTCTTTGCCGGTAGTTTTCTTTACGGCTTCCTTGAAACGACGTACCATTTCTTTCAGGTCGTCGGTAGTCAATTGGGTGTCGAGTTCTACAGCTTTTTCTTCCTTTATTTTTTCAATAATGACTTCAAAAGGATCGTGATCTTCTTTGGATTCAGGTTTCATACCCATAACAACATCACCATACATTTGTACGAAGCGACGGTAGGAGTCCCAGGCAAAACGGTCATTTCCGGTTTTACGAGCAATGCCTTCAACAGCAGCATCATTCAAACCAAGGTTTAAAACGGTATCCATCATTCCGGGCATGGATGCACGTGCACCTGAGCGAACTGATAATAGACAAGGGTTTTCACGGTCACCAAATTTGGTTCCCATAATACGCTCTACTTTTTTTACTGCATCTTCAACTTCCTTCTTGATGAGCTCAACGGTATTACTTTGTCCTTTTTCGAAGTATAAAGTACAAACATCTGTTGTAATTGTAAATCCGGGAGGAACCGGAACACCGATAAGGTTCATTTCAGCAAGGTTGGCACCTTTGCCACCTAAAAGGGACTTCATCGACGCGTTTCCATCGGCTTTGCGATCACCGAAAGAATAAACATACTTGGTTTTTGCCATTTGTAATAAATTTTGATGTATAAATGATAACTGATTTTAAATCGGTTAAATAAAAATTTGCCACTTTATCCGAAGCACAAAAATAAGGTTTTTTGTTGTTCATTTGTGAAGTCTGTTTGACTATACCAAATCTTTATGAACGCAAACGATTGAAAAGGATCACGTTTTTAATTTGTAAACGATCTAAATAGTTAAATGAAAAGCTATTTAGCTTTTTGTATTTGATGAATCCAAAAAAAAAGGTGAATTTCGTGCCATAATTGATCGAAGAAAAATACTTATGAAAAATATCATCGGAATCAGATATGAAGATAAATATGTGATGGAGCGGAGAGTGGCTATCACACCTGAACATTTAAAAGACTTGATAGCTGAAGGTGTTGAATTTCAGGTTCAAAAGTCAGCAAAACGTGTTTTTTCGGATGCGCAGTTTGAGGAAGCTGGTGCAAAATTGGTTGATGATTTAAATGAGGCACAATTGATTTTTGGTGTGAAAGAAATGCCCATTGATTTTTTTGAAGTTGGAAAATCCTATGTTTTTTTCTCGCATGTTATCAAAGGGCAAAGTTATAATATGCCCATGCTTAAAACGATGATGCAGAAAAAGTGTCAACTGATAGATTATGAGAAAATTGAAAATGAAGAAGGAAAAAGATTGATATTTTTCGGTCGATTTGCTGGATTAGCTGGAATGATTAATTCACTATGGTCTTATGGTCAGCGTCTTAAAATTAGTGGCGTGGATAATCCTTTTCAAAATATTCGTCAGTCGCACACGTATGATTCGTTGGAAGAGGCTATGCAATCAGTTTCGGAGGCAGGACTTGAATTTGCTTCCAAAGGCCTTCCAAAAGGAGCAGGGCCATTGGTAATTGGATTTACTGGCTATGGCAATGTTTCCAAAGGAGCTCAGGAAATTGTGAATTTATTGCCTTCTATTGAAATATCGCCCGAGCAACTGTTGAAACTGAATTTTGATAATGCTCCTTCAAATGTAGCTTATAAAGTGGTTTTCAAAGAAAAAGATATTTCACAACCTATTGATGAAAAGGCAAGCTTTAACCTCGGTCATTATTATAAGCATCCCGAATTATACAAAAACCGTTTTGAACAATATATTCCCCATCTTAGCATATTGATGAATTGTATGTATTGGGATGACAGGTATCCACGAATTGTTACCAAAGATTATCTTGCAAACCTTTTTCAACAGAATCAGCCCCGCCTAAAAGTGATCGGTGATGTTACTTGTGATCCTGATGGTTCGATCGAGTGCACCCATAAAGGTACGGAGATCGAAGATCCTGTTTTTGTATATAATCCAATTGATAGAAATTATACCATGGGCTTCGAGGGTGATGGTGTGTTGGTAATGGCCGTGGATATTTTACCCAGTGAGTTACCCAAAGAAGCATCTGAAGCTTTTAGTGATGCCTTATTTCCTTTTGTGAAATCTATTGCAAATCAAAATTTTACTGAAAATTTTGAAAAATTGACATTACCAAAGCCAATCAAAAGAGCGATGATATTACATAAAGGGGAATTAACACCTGATTACAAATATCTTGAAGCTTACCTTTAATTATCCTATAAATTTTATTTCACAAAATTCTGATAATAGATTCAGTTTTATCCAAAAAATTCTGCGTTTATGAAACAAATACTTGTTCTTGGAGCCGGACTTTCGGCAAAGAGTTTGATTGATTATTTTTTGAACCATGCTAAAGAGTATAACTGGCATATTACACTTGCAGATCTTGACAAAGCCGTTGCGCAAAGGAAGATTGGTAACAGTCCATTCGGTACAGCCATTGGTTTAGATGTAAAAAACGACAAAGCAATAGCTGAACTAATTCATGAAAAAGATGTGGTGGTTTCGCTTTTACCTGCAAGTTTTCATGATAAAATTGCCGAAGAGTGCATCAGACAAGGAGTAAATATGGCCACGGCATCCTATGTTTCTCCGGCAATGAAGTCAAGGGATGAGGAAATTAAAGCGAAAGGACTTACTTTCCTGAATGAGTTGGGTGTTGATCCGGGCATCGATCATATGTCGGCCATGCAAGTGATTGATAAGATCAGGTTAAAAGGAGGCCATTTAACATCTTTTTATTCTTTCACAGGAGGTTTGATAGCTCCGGAATGTGATACAAATCCCTGGCACTATAAATTTACCTGGAATCCGCGAAATGTAGTGCTGGCCGGTCAGGGTGTTTCCCAGTTTATCAAAAATGGTAAATACAAATACATCCCTTACCATAAACTTTTTGATAGAATTATAGAAAGAGAAGTTTTAGACTATGGTCGATTCGAAATATATCCAAACCGTGACTCCTTGAAATATAGAAAGTTATATCAGTTAGACGATATTCGTTCAATGTTTAGAGGAACCATGCGTCGTCCTGGTTATGCGGAAGCATGGAATGTGTTTGTGCAACTTGGCTGCACCGATGATACCTATACGCTTGAGGAGTCAGAAACGATGACCTACCGGGAGTTTATCAATACTTTTATGCGATACAATCCCGGCAAACCAGTAGAAGAAAAACTCGTTGAATACCTTGATCTTGACCCCCAAGGCGAAGTGATGAAAAAGTTAACCTGGCTTGGTATTTTTGAAGATCGTGTTATCGGTATTCCTTTAGCTACTCCAGCCCAGATTTTACAAAAACTGTTGGAAGAGAAATGGGCATTAAGCCCTGATGACAAAGATATGATTGTAATGCAGCATGAATTTGAATATGAATTGCTTAATAAATCGTATCAGATCATTTCTTCTATGGTGTTTAAAGGTAAAGACACGGTAGATACTGCCATGGCCTTCACGGTAGGAACGCCACTTGCAATTGCAGTTAAACTCCTCCTTAACGGACAAATTAGCACAAAGGGTGTTCTGATTCCTACAAAAGCTGAGCTCTATAATCCAATTCTCAAAGAATTGAAGGACTACGGGATCAATTTCGTGGAGAAAGAACTGCTGAATTAAAAAGCAAAATAGCTTGTTTTAAAAGAACCCTGCTTTAGATCAAATTAAACTTTTGGTCTGTTTCAGGTGAAAATTTGAACTTACCAAAACTACATTGAATAATAACAGATTCAAGTTTCCCAGAGAATAAGTTGCCTTCTAGATCGGGTTCCTTGCAGTAATCCAGCAGGTTTCCGGTTTTCTTTTCGAGTCTTTCACGCTTGTAACTATACGTTTGCTTATTAGCGTTTAGGAGCTTGATTTCAGAGGACTTTATTGTATTGGAGCTTATATTATATATAATGAGTTTTTTTGATTCCTCTTTATGATGCTCGTAACTAACACTTAAGGGGCATTTGTTAGAACCAGAAAGTAGATTCAATTTCATGTTAAGGATGTTGGTGACTATTTGAAGTTGGTTAATGCAAATGTATACTTATTTAATTGACTTTAAACATATGCTCATATTAAGTTTATAGTTTCGAACTCATTAATATAATGGCTTAATAGGGCAAAAGGCCTTACTTTTGCGCAAAAATTTGATATGTCCTGGTTTTTTACAATACTTCTGATCTTAATTGTTATTGGGTATTTTTATAATAAATCTTCTGGAAAAGTAGAAAAAGGAAGAAACCCAAAAAAGTCACAAGGCTATGCCCAATGGATTGGTGGTGGCCTTGGATGGGCCTTTGGAGGGCCAATAGGAGGAATTCTTGGGTTTGCATTTGGAAAAATATTTGAGGATATGAGAGCGGGCACGTATTCTCAGGAAGGAAGAACACTTCAGGGCGATTTCAAAGTGAGTTTACTTGTTTTATCTGCTGCTGTGATGAGAGCAGACGGGAGCGTAAAACGGTCAGAACTTGATTATGTCAAGCGTTTTTTGGTAGCTAATTTTGGTTCCGAATCAGCTGAAGGTTCGGTGTTAATGCTTCGTGAAATACTAAAACAACCTATTCAGGTTCAGGAAGTAAGCCAGCAAATTGGTAGTTTTATGGATTATCCATCGCGGCTTCAGCTCTTGCATTATTTATTTGGAATTGCCAAAGCAGATGGAAACCTGCCCCAGGTTGAGGTTCAAATGATTGCTGCTATTGCTGCCGCTATGGGTATCAATCCAGCCGATTTTGATTCTCTCAAAGCGATGTTTGTAAAAGAAGCTGATAGCTCGTATAAAATTTTGAATGTATTGCCAACGGCAACCGATGATGAGATTAAAAAGGCGTATCGTGAAATGGCCCTGAAATATCATCCTGATAAAGTGACTCATCTTGGTGAAGAAGTTAGAAAGGCGGCGGAGCAGAAGTTCAAGGAGGTGAGTAGTGCTTATGATCACATAAAAAAGCAGCGCTCAATAAAATAGAAATTGGCAGCTAAAGTTGGCTTTTATTTGTAGAATCGCCAGCTTACACCAAAATAAAATCGTGAATCACGCATGGGATAATGAGGCGTTGTAAAATAGTTAAATTCACCGCTAAGCCCCATTAAATTAGCATATTGTAAGAAGATATTTGCGCGTTTCACCTTTAAGGCCAGGTAAACATCAATATAAGGATAATTGCCGATTTTTATTTCATCCTGGATATAAAAAGACCGTAACGCAGGCATATAGGTATCTGCATAATAAGCGCTAAACCATCTCACGTTAAACCCGGGCTGCAGCACAGCTGCGTTATCAAACAATGCCTGCGAAAAGGCAAACTTTAAATTTGCGCCAAATTCCGGCATATGGATAATGCTATCAATATCAGGGTTTTGATAGTATAGGAAGGCATTTAAGTCGAATTTTCCACGTTTAAATATAAACTTTGCCGAAAGACTACGAACATTTAAGGTGCCGCTAATCTGCTGAGGTCGTGCGTTCTTGTTGAGGTAAATGTACCTGTCAATGGTTGATTGACCTGCAGTAAGCCGAATAAATTTTATTTGATACGAAGCTTCCAGTTCGAAGGTTCTGCTTCGGTCTAATTCATTATTCCACCTGAAATGGTTTGAATAGTAGGTGTTATGAATCCAATCGGGTGATAAGGAACTTACATTGATTCTAAAATCCACATCGCCTAAATTTTTTGATTCAGTTCCAATAAATTGATTCCAACGTGTATTAAGTTTCCAATCTCCATTCTGATGACCTCCCACAATAAGCTTTGCATCTGCAAAAATGCGGGTTGAACGGAATAAATTTAACTGCATACCTCCCAATACTGCAACCTGGTCGTATTGTCTTTTTTCGGCATTTAATGTACTATCAACAAGGCTATTTTGTGAAAATTTGAAGGCCGCATGTTCTGCGCCAAAATAAAGAAAAAATGGGGGAGGGGTGTCCTGGATTTTATAAGATAAAGAATTCCATATCAAACTATTACGAATAACCTGAACATAAGTTGAATCATAGGTTTTTGTAGAATCAAGCAATTGATCAAACGGACTGTAGAACACATTTTTCGGGTTATTGTCAGTATACAAAAACTGATTCCGCTGATAATAAAGGCTATGTTTTATTCGTCCTGTTTGAATTTTCTTTTTTGGTGGACTTAAACTATCAGTTATTTTTTTAGGTGGAGCAGAAAGATTGAAATACTGTTCCCATCCAAAACCTGAGAATTTGATTAAATTATTTGCGTTATCCAGCGCAACATCAATAATTCTTCTATCAGTTTCAATATTATTGATAAAAAGACTGTCATCGAGAATACCACCATTTTCTTGCTGTTCCAGTTTATTTCTAAAATAATAGGCAGCCAATCCATAGCGATTATTTTTGGTTGTGTAATTTCCTGAAAAAATTACACTCGAATTATTTGTTTTGCTGTTAAGATAGGGGCCAGGCGAATTAATCAGGTTGTAATCCATGCCAATGATGAGTCTGGGAGAAAATTCTCTGGCAAAACTAACTCCAAGCTGTTGTTCCTTGTTGCCACCCATTGTGTATCTTATTTCAGAATAGGGCTGCAGGGGAATATAAAAACGGACGTCCGAATTTGTTTTCAAATAACTTGCGTTGGCTTTGTTGCCCATGTCGAAACCTATTTTAGTATCGGGCTTAAACAAAATCATCTTATTTGCAGTTCCGGCATTGCTTAGTGTAGCAAATATTTGATAGGGTTTATCAAGCGGATCAAAATTCGAGACTTTAAAAAGTGAGGTATCTGTATAATGAAGCTTATTGAGGTAAAGGCTATCAAAACTTATAGAAAAATACTGAATACGTGTCGAGTCGATTCTATCAATTTGGGTACTATCTACCTGGGCGTTAATATAAAAGGGGAGAAGGAGTAGCAATCCAACTGTTGCAATAAATGTTAGCGTTATTTTTTTTGGGTTATGCATGCTTCTTCCAGTTTTGAGGCAGTAAATTTACTTAAAATGCGGCTTGCATAGAGATAAAATTGAAATATGAATTTCAAATGTTTTTAAAATCAAAAAGCCCCACTCAGCAAACTGAGCGGGGCGCATGATAAGGGGCGGCGACGACCTACTTTCCCACATTTTACTGCAGTATCATCGGCGCAGGCAGGCTTAACTTCTCTGTTCGGA